>FLNX01000138.1_pt1 | contig 48034 bp, 39 predicted proteins | sample 1140341 | NCBI WGS metagenome assembly FLNX01 (sample SAMEA3878208, study PRJEB12797) | bioreactor metagenome | biome: Moose rumen | place: Sweden | collected 2011-10
CTCGGTGAAGGTATGTTCCTCTACTCTCTCATCGTCAATGGTCAGGAGATTGATACGAAGAAGATGGTAATTACCAAATTATAAGATTACATAATATGTACAGATTTAGATATCGAGTATTATTCATCCTGACTCTTTCATTTATCTTTAAGAGCAGTATAGCCCAAAAATGGATTCCAATAGATTATCTGAGTGAAGGTAAACCTCTAACTACAGAAATCATTAATTCTGATCAATCAGGATACCAAGTCAAGGTAGTAATACATGGATTATATGACGAGCTTATAAAAAGAGGTGGAGACACTTTCCACTTTTTATCATTTGGATGTGCGAACTATTCTTCGGATGTAGGCAAGCCTTTATTGCCACTTTTCACCCAGTCAATAGCAATTCCAGAAGGAGCAAAGGTATCAGCTTCTGTCTTAAATGAGAAATGGGAAGACATTGAAATAGGAAAGATTTTCCCCAAACAGAATTCACTGTTTGGAACTGAATATATTAGTGGGTTTGAACTTGACAAAAATGCTTATCAGAATAGTTATATACCTCAGAAACTTAATGTAAGTCCCGAAATGTTATGGCGCAACATAAGAAATATAAATATTAACATTTGCCCATTTAGATATTTCCCATTAGAAAGCCGAATATCTGTTATGCGTGAGTTCACACTAAATGTAATCTTTGATTATAGCAAAGAGCATATAGCCACAGATAATGAATCAGAAGATTTACTGAACTTGTTCGACAATCTGCCATATACCGTTTCCAAAAGGAATCGTCAACAAAATGTATCAGAATCTGTACGAAATGTGAATACGAACGCTTACAACTACTTAATTATCGTTGGAAGTGGAACAGGACTTTTTAATAGCGATAAACTTAAAGAATTCCAGCGATGGAAAGCAATGAAAGGGTATAAAACTTATGCTGTATCTACTAGCACCACTGGTTCAACTTCTTCACAAATAAAAGAATACATTTCAAGGGAATACGAAAATGGAGTTAGATATGTATTGTTTGTAGGGGACTATGATGAAGTACCATTGGCAAGTGTTTACACAGCAAGAAACAGGTATGTTGATAGCGATTATTGGTATGGTTGTATTGACGGTGATGAAGATTTGCAAGCAGATTTGGCAATTGGACGTTTTTCTGTTGAATCAGAAGCTGACTTGGTACATTTGGTTGATAAAACGATAAGGTACGAAAGTACATACTCTTCTTCAAATAACGTTTTGTTGGTTGCTCACGCAGAAGGAGCCGACCAGAATTTTCAAGGCTGTTGTGAACAAATATATAATGCACACCAACAAAACATGTCTTTTATAAAAGCGTATGGTTCCGGCATTTATGGGAATAACGCTACTAATTCTTTTGTAGTTGAAAAGATTAATCAAGGGGCACATATTGTTAATTATAGAGGACATGGAGCACCTACTTTTTGGGGAGGAGAACTGGGCGTGCCTTCCACTGTATGGAATGATACTGGCGAATCTTTTACTATTGATGAAATTGACTCATTGGATGAAAGGACTTGCGCTGTATTCTTTAGTGTCGCTTGTCAAACAGGAAATATCGCAGGTCAAACATGTATGCTGGAAAAGTTTACACGCTCTTCTCATGGCGCAGTTGCTTATATAGGTGCAACCGAAGATACAAATAATGATGTCAATCACAATTATGACAAATTACTTTTCAATAAACTTCTGAACGCAGGTGTTTCTCACATTGGAGATTTGAATGTGAGTGCGCATATTTCAAATAACATTACACTGAATAGTGCGTATAAAGATAACCCTTTCTGCTACCTTTGTGGTGGTGATCCTACCTTGGAAATCTGGACTGCAGTTCCTTCTTTAATTGATGCTGATGTTAATTTCAGCAATGGATCAGCTGTGGTTACTACAAATCTGACTGGAGACTATTACATTTCTGTCGTATCGATTGATGGTGAACGATTAGATAGCATATCTTGCACTAGTAGTAATTGCGCAATACCAGTGACTAATAGTAAATTCTTCATTGTAATCAATAAGCACAACTATTTTCCACGCATTATCTATATCGACACAGAATCAACCAGTATTGTAAATATGAGATTTAACTATGATGCCTATTATACAGCAACGCCTCTAAGTATATTTACAGAACCGGCACAAACTGATGATGAAGAAGGCACAATAGTAAAAAGCGGAAACAAATTGGTTATTAAAAAAGGTAGCCAAGGTGTAAATATACAAGAGGACTTCAATTGTGAAGAAGGTGCAGTATTTGAGATAAAATAGATAACGACACAATATATATGGAGCAAATAAAGATTATATTAATCGCCACTATGTTATTAAGTTCAGTTATGGCATACGGGCAGGAGAAAACGAATGCCGTGACTGGTTTCGTACTCAACCAGGATCTGGAACCAGTAGTTGGGGCTCAAATTACTATAGCGCCAGATGAAGAAGGAGATGAGGTGACACTTCCGACCTGTGTGACAGATGAAAACGGCCATTATTTGATATTATCGAATCAACCTATAAGTAGACCTATTGTTGTTACCAAAGAATCATATCCTGAATATAAGTTTTGGGGATACAATATCGATTCTCCCGATAGTCCTCTTGCTTTGACATTGCATCTATGTAATGCAGCGGTGTTTTTTGCTGGGCAACTGGCCACAATCTTTCTCCCCACAACACCTGATGCAACACTTGGCCAATACTATAGGCTGGACAGGGTAGAGGACAAGCACTTGATGTTTGAACGCGACATACATCCAAAAGCAAATGTACCCTACCTCATTATTCCTAACAGGGACTTCAGAATAGAATATGCAGATGTTAAGAATGCCGACAAATGGGTTGAGCAGAGTTTCCCCGAGGTTTCATTTTACGGGTTCTATTCTCCCACAATCTATGGACGACTTGATAATGAAGGAACCTACTTGATAGATAAAACCCCTGACTGTGAATATTGCTTCGATGCAACACATTATCCATATGAATCGGGTGCTCGCATCGGTGGATTGCGTGCGTTAATCACACTCAAATCAGCTGGTAACTGGACAAATGTAGACTGGGCTTCACACACAGTCACCAATGAGTGGATGAACATCTTGATTTTCCATGACAGTGAGAAAGACTCCACTTTTAGTTACACTCCAACAGAAACACCAACAGTATTTCCCCATAGTTCAGCATTTGCTGGTATTGTTGTTAATCAGGATTGCTCATCGATTTCCAATGCCACCATCAGGCTAAAAGATTCAAACAGCAGAACGATCCAAGAAACTAAGACCGATAACTATGGACATTTCCTGCTTCCTATCGACGACAAAAGCACTTTATATGAAGTGACAATTGCTGCTGAGGGCTACCCTGAGCAGCAACAGTACCGCGAGGGATGGCTACCGTTTGATTTTTCTAAAGGCTCGCAAGTTGGCATTTTCTCTTTGCACAACAAGGTTTCTTTCAAGGCTGGACAACAAGCCAGTATTATTTTGCCCACAACTCCAGATCCCTCAGTCGGGAAATTCTTTAAATTAGAAAAGATTGAGAATGGAAAGATTGTCTTCTGTAGAGAACCCAATCCTAAGGCCAATGTTCCCTACTTGATAATCCCAGACAAGGACTTTGAAATAGATAGTTCAATTTCTAAATCGTCAATAAAAACGGAAGATGTAACCATTCCTGGTGTAAGTTTAAGAGGTTATTATCAAAAACACGCTTTTAAACGGGCAACGAACGAATATCCGATATTATTTGACAAAACGCCAGATTGCAACTATGTATATGAAAGTGAGCATTCTCAAAATGAAGTTGGCTGCATAGTAGGATCTATGCGTGCCTTGTTGGTGTTGGATGAATTGAATTTTAAAGAAGGGGACTATTCCATAGTCAACCATCGCCCCAATTTGTACGACAGATGGATAATAGACAAACTGGTTGAATTGCGTGACGAAATTACTTACACAGGCTCTATTAAGGAATGGCCGAGTATTCGAGATGAAACAATCCATGACTTGCAAGGCCGTCAATACACCAGTCCTTCTAAGAGCGGTTTGTATATTCGTGGTGGTAAGAAAATGATTATAAAATGAAATTAAAATGTAATGAAGATGAAAAGGCTAAGCACATTGTTATTGTCGGCACTCCTCGCAGTGGCAGCGTATGCCCAGGAGGAAGCCCCAACGTCACGCTTGACTGGAGTAACAGGCTTCGTCCTGAACCAGGATCTGGAGCCAGTACCCAATGCGAAGTTATCCCTCAACTCCCTGACGAGCCTTTCCGGAAAGGAGGATAGAGGATACATCACCACTACAACTGACGAGATGGGGCACTATCTACTTCACGTAGACACCCTGCGGGAGACTAACCACATCACGGCCTCAGCCAATGGATACAGCCAGCAGTACCAATACAATATGCGTCTCCTCGATGAAGGTTCGGCAGTGGCTGACATCATTATTTGTAACAAGGCGAAATACAAGGCCGGCCAGTGTGCTACGGTCGTGATGCCCACCACGCCTGATGCATCCTTGGGCAGATACTTCAGACTGGACAGGGTTGAGGACGGCAAGGTTTACTTCGAGCGAGAACTGTCGCCACAGGCTGACACGCCCTATATCATTATCCCCGACAAGGACTTCGAGATAGACTATGATCCCTCGCTCCCGTCGCTTGCCGGGCGGGTAACGGTGAAAGGGGCCTATTTCATCGGGTTCTACCAGACGCAGTCTAACGGATTCCCCGAGTCGGATTATGGGGTATTGCTTGATTCCTCTAATGACTGTGAATACCTGTGGGGCTTTTATGCCTCAAAGGAACACACGGTGCTCACTGGCCTGTATCGCGTAGGGGCCTATCACGCCATTTTCGGCCTGAACAGGAATGAGTATGACTGGAATCAGTACGCACCGAGTTCATTGACAGATGGCGAGAAGACTTTCAACTGGCGGGAGATGTGGTTCTTCAAGGAAGTCCTCTGTCTGCACGATGCCACCACGGACACCACTTTTATGCTGGACGGACAGCGGCCAGAGGCGCCTGCCCCAGCCTTTACGGCCTTTGCCGGATTCGTGCTGAATCAGGACAATGACCCTGTAGTCCACGCTCAGGTCAGCCTACGGAATGGGGCTTCGTCGTATATGGCAGAGACGGATGAATACGGCCATTTCCTGATGCCCGTGGACGACGGCAACGGCAAGTATACGGTCAGTATCTCGGCCGAAGGCTACGGAGAGCAGCAACAATATCTCGACGGCTGGGGCGAAGTGGACTTCAAGGACGGTGCCAACTCGAAGAAATACACGCTGTTTAATGCGGCACTCTATAGGAAAGACCGTCAGTCGACCATTATCCTTCCGACTGCTCCGGATGCCGCTTTAGGAAGATATTATCGGCTGTCGAAGGTGGAGAACGGGAAGGTGGTCTTCGACCGTGTGGCGCAGCCTGAAGCCAACGTGCCCTATGTCATTTTCCCGAACGAGGACTTCAGGGTAGACTATGGTTCTATGGTATTCCCTGAAGAAGCCGGAGAGACGGTTGTGGACGGTGCCCGTCTGAAGGGCGTATTCTCCAGGACGCCGTTTAGAGGCGAGGGGAAAGGATTCGGCATGTTGCTCGACAATCTTTGGCTGATGGACAAGTCGCCCGATTGCGAGTTTATTTATACCGGGGAGCATTCGATAGACGAGTCGGGCTGCATCGTCGGCGCCCTGCACGCCGTCCTTCTATTAGATGCAGAGGCCGCAGTTGGATTGGATCATCACTGGCCCCTGGACTACTTTGCCTGGCAAGAGCGCAGTTTCGTGTTCAACGACAATGTTACGGGAATGGAGAATCCGCCTATGGCTGGCAGCAGGAAGGACAGCACTCTTCGCTACAACCTCTATGGCCAGAAAGTCGGTACATCCTATCACGGGCTTATCCTGCAAGGTGGTAGGAAGTATCTGGTGAAGTAAGACACGAATCAGCAATCAGCGATAATCCATTAGTTGAGCGATAGATGAAAAAGGTGCAGGAAAATACAAGAAGTCCGTAAAATAATCATTAAAACATTTGGGTAATTCAAAGAATTGGAGTAAATTTGTACCCAGATTTGTGAACGACAGCCTTCTTGCCATTCCTTTAAAATCGTTATTAAATCAAGCACAGGAAAGGATGTCTGCCGGCTCACACCTCTACGGAGGCGTGGGCTTTGGTGTGTGACATTCGTGCGTGGGTGTGACGAGCCCTAAGGAAGAGTGCCAGACCCGTTAAAAGAAGTCCACGCTATCCGTTTTCTCCAGAAGCAACAATAAGTATCACTACAACTCAGAGAAAACGTAATTATGGAATTTATAGATGACGAGGAAATCTCCGAACTCTTCAGCCGCCTGTTAGTGATGTTGCGGCAGGCTGGTGTAGACCATCATAGCAACAATTATCATTTTGTGTATGTCGCCTCAGGAGCGCAATATGTGAAGAACCAGTATCTTGAGAAGCCTCTCCAAAGCCTTCGCCATAAGGAAAACGAGAAAGACCACACGCCCCAAAAGCGTTTCGATGCTGACACGCTATTGTCAGCCCTGTTCCGGAAGAACCACCACGAGGAACTTCGACAAATCATCGAGGCGTGGCGACCTTATCTGGTCAATGATGACCAAACGACGGATGCGCTTGCTCTCAACACTTTCCTTTTCGACTTCGACCAGATTAGGCCAGTCAACATCTATATGGACTTCGCCCGTCTGATCAACCACGATGCACTGTTAACCCCTATGTCGGTACTGGCAGCGTATCTGTTCAAGCACTCCAACCTGAGCAAAAGTGAAAATTCGCTCTACGTGCAAATGAAGCGCTATCGGAATATGTGCAAATAGAGAACTTGTTACCTTTTTTTCTATTACCGAGTCGGTACCCAGTAAAAGCGGAATTCCTTGGTGGAGTCCCGCTTTTGCCTTATCTTTGCCCTGTCTTCGCGAGGACATAGTGTTAAATCCTAAAACAAAGATTAATGATGACAGGAAAGAAAGCAAACTTAGTATCCGACGAACTGGCCAGGGCGGGCACGGATCCCGCGCTGATCGACAGTCTGAAGAAGGACCGCATCACGACCGACAAGGAACTGCCGCCGATGGAGTTCCTGATGACGCTGTTCGACGTGCCGAGTTGCCCGCGCGGCGAACTGGTGGCGTATACGGGCAAGGCGAAGTCGGGCAAGACCTTCGTGATGTCGATGCTGATGGCGGCGGCTGCGGCGCCGAAGGTGCTGGCGTTCAGCCGTAACACCATCGAGCCGCTGAAGGTGGTGTGGATCGACACGGAGCAGAGTGACCAGTCGACGCAGGACATCCTCCGCAACAGGCTGGTGCCGATGGTATGCAGTCCCACTCCTGCCCCTGCCCCTACGAAGGGAGGGGAATTCCCGGAAGGGCTGTACGATATTTTCAATATCCGCATCGAGTCGTGGCAGGAGCGGATGCCGCTGGTGATGGCGGCCATCGACCTGTGCCGTCCCGACCTCGTCATCCTCGACGGCATCCGCGACCTGGTGGACGACATCAACGACGGTCGGCTGGCGCACGAAGTCACGGAGAAGTTGCTGAAGGTGGCACAGGCCACCCGCTGCTGCATCGTCTGCGTGATCCACCAGAACAAAGCGGCTGAGGACAAGACCCTGCGCGGCACCATCGGCTCGGAACTGACCAACAAGGCCTTCGAGGTCTACGAGTGCGAGAAGATGATGCCCAGCCGCACCTTCGTCGTGACGCAGAAGCACACCCGCAAGTACGACATCGAGCAGCCGCTCTACTTCACCGTCGACGAGCGGGGCCTGCCCCGGCAGGTGGGCGAGGCGGCGGCAACCGCCTGTGAGCAGCCGTTGCAGGATCTTACGACGCTGTTCGCCAGGGCGTTCAACGGACAGGCACGGCTGAGCGGCGAGGAACTGCGCAACAGGGTGATGGCGGCCCTGGGCATGAGTTCGTTCAAGACCTATGGCAACCTGCTCGCCAGGGCGATAGAGGAGGACGTCATCTGCCAGTGGAAGGAGAATCGGCGCATCTACTACTCGCTCGCCGGGCCAGCCTGAGCGTCTTTCCCCTATCATATTACCCCCTTAAGGGGGTTACAATATGATGGGGAGATGCGAGGGGGGAAGTTGTAAATTGAGAGATTGATAGATTGAGAAATTTAGAAATTGAGAATTGAGAAATGATGGAAGAGGGATTTGCAAGGATGTGGGAGAGGCGGCTGTCTGCGGACAGTACGTTTTGCAGGGCACTGGTCGGTTGCGGCTATCTGACCGAGCCGCAGATGCAGCGGGCGGCGCGGCGGTATCGACTGGGCCGCAGCCGCGACGGAGGCGTCATCTTCTGGCAGATCGACGAGCAGCAGCGCATCCGCGACGGCAAGATTATGTACTACCACAGCGACTGTCACCGCGACAAACACCACAACCCCACCTGGATCTCTGCCCTGCTGAAGCAGCACTACGGCTATCCGTACGACATCGCCATCGACCGCTGCCTCTTCGGCCTCCACCTTTTAGCCGAAAATTCAGCCACAGATTACACAGATTTTCACAGAGAAGATGATTCTCACAGAAATCTGTGTCTATCACAGAATCAGTGTCAATCTGTGAAATCTGTGGCTAAACCAGTGGCGGTAGTGGAGGCGGAGAAGACGGCGGTGATCTGCTCCGAACTCTATCCCCAGTACCTCTGGCTGGCGGCGGGCGGACTGAGTATGCTGACCGTGGAGAAACTGCTGCCGCTGAAGGGGCACAAGGTCATCCTCTTCCCCGACACCGATCCTGACGGCACGACCTTCACCCGATGGCGGGACATCGCCGTCGAGGCCTCGCGCCATTTCCTCTCACCTGTTTACGTCAGTCCTCTGCTCGAAGAACAGGCCACGCCAGAGCAGAAGCAGCAGAAGATCGACCTCGTGGACTTCTTGTTCTGAGGTACTGATCTCTAATCACATTACGACAAACTACCGGTTATATTACGACAAACCACCCTTTACATTACGAGAAACTTACAGCAAATGATAAACTATTACGATTCCAACCGATTCATCAGCAAGCGCACCCTGGCCAGGCTGGCCGAAGTCTCTCCCCGCACCTTTGCCCGCTACCTGAAGTCGCGCCGCCACGTCCTGGAGGCAATGGGCGTCTCGCCGAAGGCCCAGAAACTGCCGCCCCAGGCCGTCCACTACATCTGCGAGGACTACTGCATCGACCTGCCGCCCGAACTCCAGGATCAGCGGGCCCTCGACCGCTCGACCATCTACCAGCACCTGATCCACGCCCTCCAGAACGCCCACCTGGAGCGAAAACTGGAAGAAATCGCGAAGTTGGTTCCAAAGTCGGACAAAGACTGACAGCCCGCCCCCGGATTGCAGTACCTTTGCATCGTAGTTGAGACGCTGAGTCAAGGAGATCCCGGGCCCGCCTCCCCGCGACATCAGTAATCATCTATATGCAATAAACTCTAAACTTTAAACAAAAAATCTATGGCAGTTAAGAATCCTCAATTCGAAATCAACGTCCGTATGAACGACAACACCTACTCGAACGCATACGGCAAGTACTACCCCAAGGCGGTGGAGAAGCAGACCATCTCGCTGCGGGGCCTCTGCAAGCACATGTCGGAGCACAACTCCATCTATGGCCGCGACGTGATCGAGGGCGTGCTCACCAAGATGGCCGCCTGCATCGTCGAACTGCTCTCGCAGGGCAATCCCGTGAAGATCGACAACCTCGGCACCTTCGTGCCCACGGTGGAGTCGGTGAAGAACGGCATCTCGCGGGCCGACCTGCTGGCCGGCAAGTGGAACGCCTCGGCCTATGTGAAGGCCATCCACATCCGCTTCCGTCCCGAGGGCTGCGGCGACGATGACATCACCTCGCGCAACTTCAAGGACCAGTGCGCCCTGGCCACCATCGGCGTGGAGGAGAAGGTCGACCTGACGCCCGACGAGACCGACAAGGCCAAGAAGGTCATCATCAAGAAGGTCACCCCGCTGGCTGACTGGATTGCCGAGCAGACCGCCTCAGCCTCCTCCGGCTCTGAGCCGACTGGCGGCAGCGACGGCCCGAACAGCGGCGACTAATCAACTGAATTAGTGCCAATAATTAATTAACAACCAATTCTTAAACAAAATGAAAATCAATCGCTCCCTTATCGGCAAGATCCTGAAGTTTGTAGGGTCGCTCATCACCTTGGTCATCACCACCTTCTTCGTACAGTCATGCGTAAGATAGATTTAATCAATATCAATGTCTAATAGAAATCCCCGCTGTTTAGTGCGGGGATTTCTATTTAGGACACAAAGGTGCCTGCCCCCTTTTGTCCTTTGCTTTGTGTCCGTTTAGAATGGCAGATCGTCGGCACTGCCCTCAGCGGCAGGCTCCTGTGCCGGCGGGAAGGGTGCAGCGGCAGCATTGGGCTGCGGGGGGAATGGAGCGGCGACGGGAGCACTGGCGGGAGCGGCCTGAGGCTGAACCTGACCACGGATCACGTTGTAGGCACGGATCTCATTAAACCAACGTCCCTGGTATTCATGGGCGTCGATGTCGAATTGGATCGTCAGATCCTCACCGCTCTGGATATTGAACTGCTTGATGCGGTCTTCGCCGAAAAGACGGAAGACACATTTACGCGGATACTGACCTGGCACCTCGATGACATATTCCTGAGACATCCACGGGTTACCTGTGCGGGCTGAGACGCCACTGTTTGCCGGAAGCACGGCAATAATTCTACCTGTTAATTCCATTGTCGAAATGTTTTTATTTGTTGTTTTTTCTTGTTTCGCGTGGCGAAATTACTAAAAATAGTTTGAAACACGAAAATTTCTCGCCTTTTTTTTGCTCATAACAACGTTTTTTTGTACTTTTGTCCTCAATAATAAATAATGTAAACAGAAACAAAAAACTATAAGATTATGCGATTCACTGTATCAAGCACAGCGCTGAGCAATAAACTCTCAGCCCTCTCAAAAGTAATTAACAGTAAGAATGCCCTGCCCATCCTGGGCGACTTTGTGTTCGAAGTCAGCGGTCAGACGCTGACCCTTACCGCCTCTGACAGCGAGAACACGATGCGCACCACGATTGAACTGACGGAGAGTGACGGCGACGGCCGCTTCGCCATCGGCAACCACGACCTGCTGGATGCCGTGAAGGGATTCTCAGAGCAGCCCATCACCTTCGACGCCAACCAGGAGCAGAGCCTGGTGAAGATATCCTATCAGAACGGTCTCTTCTCGCTGCCGATAGAGAATGCCGACGAGTTCCCGATGGCACAGACCGTCAGCGACAATGCCTACACCATCACCCTGCCCAACGGCGTGCTGGCTGAGAACATCAACCGCAGCATCTTCGCCACGGCCCAGGACGAACTGCGCCCTGTGATGAACGGCATCTACTTCGACCTGACGCCCGACTGTCTGGCCGTAGTGGCCAGCGACGGCCACAAACTGGTGCGCAACAAGGTGTTCACCATCCAGAGTGAGCAGCCTGCCGCCTTCATCCTGCCGAAGAAGCCGGCCAACCTGCTGCGCAACCTGCTGGGCAAGGACGGTGGCGACGTGACCATCCGCTTCGACGAGCGCAATGCCGAGATCAACTATGGCGACGGTACCATCCAGTGCCGACTGATCGAGGGACGCTACCCCAACTATAACTCCGTGATTCCACAGAGCAATCCTAACGAACTGCGCGTAGACCGTGCCGGACTCTTGTCAGCCCTGCGCCGCGTGCAGCCGTTTGCCAACGGCTCGAGCAACCTGATCCGCTTCCACGTGGAGAACAACGTGCTGCAACTCGACGCTGAGGACTACGACTTCTCGAAGACGGCTACGGAGCGTATGCAATGCGAGTACAACGGACAGCCGATGAGCATCGGTTTCAAGGGCTCAGCCTTCATCGAGATCCTGAGCAACTTCGACTGCCCCGAAGTCATCATCCAGTTGGCTGATCCCAGCCGTGCCGGACTTGTATTGCCGTCGGAGCAGCCTGAGAACCAAGACGTGCTGATGCTGATGATGCCCATGCTGATAAACGACTAAGACGATGAAACTGAACTTACAGAAACCGCTGGTCATCTTCGACCTGGAAACGACGGGCCTGGACTTGGTGAAAGACCGCGTCATACAACTCTCCTATATCAAGGTATATCCCGACGGCCGCGAGGAGCGCGGCAACGAACTGATCAACCCAGAGCGTCACATCCTGCCGGAGATCACCGCCCTGACGGGCATCTCCGATGAGGACGTGAAGGACAAGCCCACCTTCAAGCAACTGGCCGCCAAACTCTGCGACACGTTCACGGGCTGCGACTTCGCGGGCTTCAACTCGAACCACTTCGACGTTCCCCTGCTGGCAGAGGAGTTCCTGAGGGCTGGTGTGGACTTCGACTTCACGAAATGCCGCCTGATCGACGCGATGAACATCTTCCGCAAGATGGAGCGTCGCAACCTGGCTGCTGCCTATAAGTTCTACTGCGGGCGGAAGATGGAGGAGGACTTCGAGGCCCACCGTGCTGACCAGGACACCGAGGCCACCTATCGCGTGCTGATGGGCGAACTGGACAAGTACGCCCCCGGTGCCAACGAGGAACCCGAGAAGGTGCTGGAGAACGATATGGACAAACTGGCCGAGTTCTCGAAGATGAACAATAACGTGGACTTCGCCGGACGCATCGTCTGGGCAGAGGTGAAAGGTCCCGACGGCAAGCCCGTGCTCGGCAAGGACGGCCAGCCGCAGATGACGGAGGTGTTCAACTTCGGCAAGCACAAGGGCATCCCCGTGACCACCGTGCTGCGTTCCGATCCCGGCTACTACAGTTGGATCCTGAACGGCGACTTCACCTATAACACCAAGCAAGTGCTGACGCGCATCCGTCTGCGCGAGGCCAAGATGAACGGATGAGACTCTCGACGATAATCATTGCATGCCTGTTTGCAGTTCTTGGCTACGGCCAGGAACTGCAAATTAAGGTTTCCATCAACCATAGCCAGATACAAGGCACGGAAGCCTCCGTATTCGACAACTTGCAGCAGACGCTGGAGCAATTCGTGAACGAGCGCCAGTGGACAGCCCTGCAGTTTCAGGAGAACGAGCGCATACAGTGCAACCTGAGCCTGACGGTGACAAAGTACGTGAGGGAGGAGAACGTGTTCGAGTGTACCGCCCTCGTACAGGCCAACCGCCCGGTGTTCAACTCCAGTTACACCACCACCTTATATAATAATAAGGATGCCAACTTCAACTTCGAGTTCGCCCAGTTCGACCAACTGAACTTCAACGACGAGACGATCGACAACCAACTGACCGCCCTCATCGCCTACTACGCCTACCTGATCATCGGACTCGACCTGGACAGTTTTGCCCCGCTGGGCGGTACTGATATCCTGCAACGCTGTATGTATCTGGTGAACAATGCCCAGGATCTGGGCTACCCGGGCTGGAAGTCGTTTGAGGACTCACGCAACCGCTTCGCCATCATCAACGACTATCTCGACGAGCAAATGCGCCCCTTCCGACAGTTGCAGTACGACTACTACCGCAAGGGCCTCGACGAGATGGCCAACAACGTGGAGCGCGGCCGCACGGAGATATCCACCGCCCTGGAGCAACTGAAGAAGGCCCACGAGAACAAGCCGCTGAGCCTGTTGCCGCAAATCTGGACTGACTACAAGCGCGACGAACTGGTGAACATCTACAAGGGCAAGGGCACGCAGAAGGAGAAACAAGCCATCTACGACATGCTGATGGGCATCAACGCCTCGCAGAACAATAGTTGGGAGAAAATCAACCAATAGGAAAAACAAATGCTTAAGCACTTATATATCAAGAACTTTGCGCTGATAGACCAGTTGGATATCAGTCTGCACCCAGGCTTCTCGGTCATCACGGGAGAGACGGGTGCGGGCAAGAGCATCATCCTCGGTGCCATCGGACTGCTGCTGGGCCAACGGGCTGATGCCAAGACGCTGAAGCAGGGCGCCGACAAATGCGTGATCGAGGCCCACTTCGACCTGTCGCGCTACGAGATGGCCGACTTCTTCAGCGAGAACGACATCGAATACGATGCCGACGACTGCATCATCCGCAGGGAACTGACGGCAGCAGGCAAGAGCCGTTCGTTCATCAACGACACCCCCGTGCCGCTCTCAATGCTGAAGGAACTCGGCGACAGGCTCGTAGACGTGCATTCGCAGCACCAGAACCTGCTGCTCAACAAGCAAGACTTCCAGTTGAGCGTGGTCGACATCATCGCCAATGACGGCAAGGAACTGACGGACTACCAGCAGGCCTACGCCGACTATCAGGAGACGGAGCGCGCATTGCAGACGATGGAGGAAGACATTGAGCGAAACCACCAGAACCTCGACTTCCTACAGTTCCAGTACGACGAACTGCACAATGCCAACCTCACGGCCGGAGAACAGGCCGAACTGGAGCAGAAAAGCGACACGATGACCCACTCGGAGGACATCAAGAGCGCCCTCTTTACGGCTGACAACGCCCTCCAGACTGAAGGCACCGGCATCGTGGAATCGCTGCGCACCGCCGTCAGCGCGATGAGGAGCATCCAGCAGGTGTTCCCCGACGCCGCAGAACTGACGGAGCGGATGGACAGCAGTTATATCGAACTAAAGGACATCGCCCAGGACATCAGCAGCCAGTTGGAGAGCATCGACTTCGACCCCTCGGAACTCGATGCCGTCAACAACCGCCTCGACCGTCTCTACGAACTGGAGAAGAAGCACCACGTGGAGAGCGTGGAGGAACTCATCGCCCTGCGCGACGACCTGAAGACCAAGTTGAGCAACATCGAGGAGGGGGACGAGGCACTGGCCGAGATCCGTCAGCGGCTCGCCCGCCTGAAAGAAAAATGCCAGAAGGAGGCCGACGCGCTGACCAAACGCCGCGCCAAGGCCGCCAAGCAGATAGAGAAGGAGATGCAGCAGCGACTCGTGCCGCTGGGAATGCCCAACGTGCGCTTCCAGATACAGATCACGCAGGAGTCGCTCAGCCGAAACGGACAGGACAAGATCGCCTTCCTCTTCTCCGCCAACACCTCTACCCCACTCCAGCCTGTATCGCAGGTGGCATCGGGCGGTGAGATCGCCCGCGTGATGCTCGCCCTGAAGGCGATGATCAGCGGTGCCGTGAAACTGCCCACCATCATCTTCGACGAGATAGACACAGGCGTCAGCGGCAAGATAGCCGAGAAGATGGCCGAGATTATGCAGGAGATGGGACAGCACGAGCGGCAGGTGATCAGCATCACCCATCTGCCCCAGATTGCCGCCCTCGGCACCGCCCACTACCGGGTGTCGAAGGAAGAGACCGCGCAGGGCACCATCAGCCGGATGGTGGAACTCTCACAGGAAGAGCGCATCCGTGAGATTGCCCAGATGCTGAGCGGCAGCGACGTGTCGGATGCCGCCATCCAGAATGCAAAACAACTTTTGAAATTGAGAGATTGAAAAGAAGATGAAAAAGATTATATTTGGATTATCATTTATCATTTGCTATTTCTTCATAAGCCCAGCGCAGGCCCAGCCTTCCTGGGTGAAGAAGGCCACGAAATCGGTCTTCACGCTGAAGACTTTCGCCGCCGACGGCTCGCTGATAGCCAGCAGCAACGGCTTCTTCATCGGTGCCAATGGTGAGGCAGTGAGCAGTTTCACGCCGTTCATCGGTGCCCAGCGGGCCGTGATCATCGATGCCTCCGGCAAGGAGATGACGGTGGAGGGAATGCTGGGTGCCAACGAGATGTATGACGTGGCTAAGTTCCGCGTGGCCGGAAAGACGCAGCCCCTGACGGTGGCCGCCACTAATGCGGCTGAGGGATCAACGGCCTGGCTGCTACCCTATCGCGAGACGAAGAATGTGAAGGGCGGGGCTGTCCGCAAGGCGGAGACCTTCCAGTCGGACTACGCCTACTACACCATCGCGATGCAGACTTCGGAACAGAACGTCAGTTGTCCGCTGCTCAACGAGAGTGGCGAGGTGATAGGCATTATGCAGCCCGCCGCCTCGGCCCAGGACTCGCTGAGTTATGCCGTCAGTGCCCGTTTTGCCGACTCGCTGAAGATCAGCGGACTCAGCATGAACAACCCGACGCTGCGCAAGACGAAGATCAAGATGGAACTGCCCGACGACATCAAGGATGCCAACCTGATGATGTTTATGGCCGGCTCCAGTGCCGACTCCGCCACCTACATCGGTCTCGTAGAGGATTTCATCCGCAAGTTCCCCTCGGCCCCCGACGGCTACACCTATCGGGCACAGTTCGTGTCGGGCTACGGCGACTTTGCCGCAGCGGAGCGCGATATGCAGCAGGCCATCAAACTCTCCGAGAACAAGGACGATGCCCACTTCGCCTTTGCCCGGATGATCTACAACAAGAACCTCTATCAGAGCGACAAGCCCTACGAGAGTTGGACGCTCGACAAGGCACTGGCCGAGATCCAGGAAGCCATCAGCATCAATCCCCTGCCCGGCTATCGGCAGGTGGAGGGTAACATCCTCTATTCGCAGAAGAAGTACGACGAGGCCTATAACGTCTTCATCGAACTGACGAAGAGCAACCTCGATGAGGCGGAGATGTGGTTTGCCGCCTCCCGCTGCAAGGATCAACTGAAGGACACGACGGCGATGCTGGCCCTGCTCGACAGCGCGGTGAACACCTTCAGCAAGCCCTATCTGAAGCAGGCCGCCCCCTATCTCTGGACGAGGGCCAACGCCCGGATGGATGCCGGCAGATACCGTGAGGCCGTCAGCGATATGAACGACTACGAGCAACTGATGAGTACCGAGGTCAATGCCCGCTTCTACTATATCCGTCACCAGGCAGAGATTGAGGGACGCCTCTATCAGCAGGCCCTCAACGATATCGACAAGGCCGTGCAGATGGAACCGAAGGAAACGCTCTATCTGGCAGAGAAAGCCTCGCTGCAGATACGAGTCGGTATGTTCGACGAGGCGATGGCGACGGCCCGCGAGTGTATCGCCGCAGAGCCTGACGGTAGTGACGGCTACCTGTTCCTCGGTGTGGCCCAGTGTGCGAAGGGCAACAAGAAGGAGGGCATACCCAACCTGCAGAAAGCCAAGGAACTGGGTGATCCACAGGCTGAAGGACTCATTCAGAAATACTCAAACTAAACAGTAAAGGCTGCCTCATCTGAAGCAGCCTTTATCGTATCTCTTAGAACGGCAACGGCCCGTCACCCGGAGGCGGCGGTAACTGCACATTGCTGAAGGGATCGTAGCCATCAGGCATCGGCGGCTCCTGACTGCCGTTAATCTTCGAGCCGACGATCTCACCGCCACTCACAGGCGAGGAAGAGCCCAGCCGCGAATCCTCAGGATTCTCGAAGCGGGTGAACTGTCCGCGGAAGGTCAGCAGTACGTCGCCCGTAGCGCCCTTACGATGCTTGGCGATGATGATCTGCGCCATACCGTGCAGGTCGCGCCCGTTGTCATCCTGATAGATGTGGTAATACTCCGGGCGATGCACGAAGAGCACCATATCCGCATCCTGCTCGATGGCTCCCGACTCACGCAGGTCAGATAGTTGCGGACGCTTGCCCTCCAGGCCCTCACGGCTCTCCACACCACGATTCAACTGACTCAGGGCCAGAATGGGGATGTCCAGTTCCTTGGCCAGTCCCTTCAATGAACGGGAGATGGTCGACACCTCTTCCTGTCGTGACGAGAAGCGCATACCATTGGCATTCATCAACTGCAGATAGTCGATCATAATGATCTTCACCCCGTGCTCACGAACCAGACGACGCGCCTTCGTGCGGAGTTCGAACACCGAGAGGCCCGGCGTATCGTCTACATAGAGCGGCGCATCCAGCAGATTGTTCACCCGCTTGTCAAGACGCTCCCACTCGTCGGGTGTCAACTGTCCGTTCAGGATCTTCGAGCCTTCAATCTCACAAGCATTCGAGATCAGACGGTTCACCAACTGCACGTTCGACATTTCGAGCGAGAAGAAAGCCAGGGGAACCTTCAGGTCAGCGGCAATATTCTTCGCCATCGACAGCGCAAACGAGGTCTTACCCATTGCAGGGCGCCCAGCGATGATCACCAGATCCGATGCCTGCCAGCCCGAAGTGATGTCATCGAGTTTATGATAGGCCGTAGGCACGCCCGTCAGTCCGTCCTTGTTGGCAGCCGCGGCCTGTATACTCTTGATGGCCTGCGAGATGACGGGATTGATCTGCGTGTAGTCCTTCTTCATATTGCGCTGGCTCAGTTCGAAGAGCGAACCTTCAGCCTCCTGCATCAGGTCGTCGATGTCGCTGGTCTCATCCAGGGCCTTCGTCTCGATGACGCTGGCAAAGGAGATCAGTTGGCGGGCCAGGAACTTCTGGGCGATGATGTTGGCGTGGTATTCGATATTGGCCGACGATGCCACGCGCGAACTGAGTTCTGCCACATAGCCTGGGCCTCCCACTTCCTCCAGTGTGCCGTTCTTCGCCAGTTTCTCCGTCACGGTCAGTACGTCGACGGGTTTCTCCTCCATCGAGAGGTCGCGGATGGCGGCATACACCATCTGGTTGCGCGGCTCATAGAAACTCTCTGGATAGAGCGTCTCGCAGACGATGGCATAGGCATCCTTGTCGATCATCAGCGCACCGAGCACGGCTTTCTCCACCTCCAGCGCCTGAGGCTGCAAGTGGCCGTATGTATTGTCCACAGGCTGTTTTCTGGGTCTGCGGCGGTTGTTGTTATCTTGTTCTGCCATATTCTGTTTTAAGTTTGGGCTGCAAAGTTACATATTTTTTTTCACTTATCACTAATCAGTTATCACTTTTTTTTCGTACCTTTGCACCTATGATAACGTTTCCCATAGCAAAAATCAACCTCGGGCTCAACGTAGTTGAAAAGAGACCCGACGGCTACCACAACCTCCAGACGGTTTTCTACCCAGTCAGAATCCAGGATGCGCTCGAAGTCTTCGAGATGGACGCAGACTTCCCCTCGCCTGTCGACTGCGACCTGAAGGTCACCAATATCCACATAGAGGGCGACGAGCAGCGGAATCTCGTGGTCAGGGCCTATCAGTTGTTGAAGCAGGACTTCCCGACATTGCCTCGCGCGCACGTACATTTATATAAAGGTATACCCACGCAGGCCGGAATGGGTGGCGGCAGCAGCGACTGCGGCTTTATGATCACCCTGCTCAACGACGCTTTCCGCCTGGGACTCAGCACGCAGCAGATGATAGACTATGCCGCCCGCCTCGGTGCCGACTGTCCCTTCTTCATCAGCAGCCGTCCTGCCTACGCCGAGGGCATCGGCGAGCAGTTGCAGCCCATCGCCCTCGACCTGAGCGGCTGGCACATCGCCGTCGTGCGTCCGGCTATTCCCGTCCCCACCAAGGAGGCGTTTTCACTGATCACGCCCCACTATCCTGAGAAGAACTGCCGCGACATCGTGATGCAGCCGGTGGAGACCTGGCGCGACGAACTGGTGAACGATTTCGAGAAGAGCGTCTTTGCCCTCCATCCTGAGATCGGCAGCATCAAGGCGCAACTCTACGAGATGGGGGCCGTCTATGCCGCGATGTCGGGCAGCGGCAGTTCCGTCTTCGGACTCTTCCGCCAGCCTGTCAGCCTCGATGCCTTCCAGGCGGAGGGCACCTTCAAGACCTGCCTACCCCTATGAAAAATGGGCTCGCGATTTCACATCGGGAGCCCATAACAACACAAACACAAAATGCGGTTCGGACGAACCGCTATCTTAAAACCAAAATCTATGTCATTGGATGCCGTCTTCGCGCAGTTTCTGCTGCCACTTCCAGGCACTCTTCAGCACCTCTTCAGTAGGAGTCTCTGCCTTCCAGCCAAGCACTTTGTTGGCCTTGTCCACATTACCCCACACCTGTTCGATGTCGCCTTCGCGACGTGGTGCGTAGGTCCAGTTCACCTTCACGCCCGTAGCCTTCTCGAAGCCTTCGACCACCTCCAGCGTGGAGAGTCCACGGCCCGTACCGATGTTGAACACCTCTACGGCGTCGGTCTCAGGCTTGTCGAGCACGCGCTCCATAGCCTTCACGTGGGCCTTGGCCAGATCCACCACGTAGATGTAGTCGCGGATACAGGTCTTGTCGGGGGTATTATAGTCGTGTCCGAAGATCTTCAGTTGCTCGCGAATGCCCATAGCCGTCTGTGTCACAAACGGGATCAGGTTCATAGGTACGCCGTTGGGCAGTTCACCGATGAGAGCCGTCGGATGGGCGCCGATGGGGTTGAAGTATCTCAGGATGATGCTCTTGATGGGAGCGCCTGAGTGGATGTAGTCCTGGATGATCTCCTCGTTCACCTGCTTGGTGTTGCCGTAGGGCGACATCGCCTTCTGGATAGGCGCGTTCTCCGTCACAGGCAGGTTCTCCTGCGAGGGCTGGCCATAGACGGTGCAACTCGACGAGAAGATGATGCCCTTCACGTCGTACTTCGGCATCAGTTCCAGCAGGTTGATCAGCGATGTCAGATTGTTGCGGTAGTAGAGCAGCGGCTTCTCCACACTCTCGCCCACAGCCTTCGAAGCGGCGAAGTGGATGATGCCCTCTATCTTCGGAAATTTCTTGAACACAGCCTCCAGTGCCTCCATATCACAGCAGTCCACCTTCTCGAAGGCGGGGCGTACGCCCGTGATCTTCTCGATGCCGTCAACGACGTTGGCGTTTGAATTCGAGAGATTGTCGATGATGACCACCTCATACCCGGCTTCCTGCAGTTCCACAGTGGTATGACTGCCGATGAAGCCCGTGCCACCTGTTACCAAAATTGTCTGTTTCATTATCTTAGCATTTTAGTCTTAAACCTTTATGAGTTGCAAATTTACGAAAAAATCCGTAAACATTCAAACTTTTCGCCGTTTTTCTTCGAAATAATTGTAACTTTGCGTCCATTATGAAGAAAATGTTGCTCATATTGACGTTTGCAGGGCTGATGCTTCCTGCGCTGGCCGACCGTCCGAAGATTGGTCTGGCCCTGGGTGGCGGCGGTGCCAAGGGTGCCGCTGAGGTTGGCGTTCTGAAGGTGCTCGAGGAGGCAGGCATCCACGTGGATTGTATCGCCGGCACCAGCATAGGCTCCATCGTAGGCGGACTCTACGCCGCTGGCTATTCGGCCTCTGAACTGGAGACGATGTTCCAGACGCAGGAGTGGATCTCGCTGCTCACCGACCGCAAGGCCAGCCTGAGCAACGAGCCTTACAAGACCGTCGGCGGCGTCACCTATATCTTCGGATTCCCCGTGATGGACCGCAACAGCAGCGGCTTCGGCATGATGAAGGGCAACCACATCGAGACGATGCTCGACTCGATGGCTTGCGCCAAGGGCTGCCGGAAGTTCGACAAACTGAAGATTCCCTTCTGCTGTGTGGCAGCGGATATACGCACGGCTGAGGAAGTGGTATTGATGGACGGTCGCCTCTCCAGGGCGATGCGGGCCTCGATGGCCATACCGGGCATCTTCAAACCTGTGGAGCAGGGCGACTATATGCTCGTCGATGGAGGTATGCTCAACAACCTGCCCGTCGATGTCTGCCGCCAGATGGGGGCTGACATCGTCATCGCCGTCGACCTCCAGCAGAACGAACAGGTGCCCCGCAAGCAGACCGATGTCAGCATGCTCTCCGGACTCGCCGGGATGCTGGGCTTTGGCGGCATCCTGGAGTGGGTCACCAACCGTCCCGACATCCAGAAGTACACCGAGAACCGCCAGAAAGCCGACATCTACATCCACCCCGATATGCCCGATGCCGATGTGTCAAGTTTCGGCAACAAGAACGCTGCCAAGATGATCAAGGCGGGCGAAGAGGCTGCCAGAAAGGCGTGGGATGAACTCGTCAAACTGCGCTGAACCCGTTTTTGGCACGATATTTGCATAGTCTTCGGCAGATAGATTCATAAAAACAAAGAATAAAGACTATGCAGAAAGGTAACATCGGGGTTACGACTGAGAACATATTCCCCGTCATCAAAAAGTTTCTCTACAGCGATCACGAGATTTTCCTCCGCGAGATGGTCAGCAATGCCGTCGACGCCACGCAGAAGATGAAGACCCTCGCCCAGCAGGGTGAGTATAAGGACGAACTGGGCGACCTGACCGTCCGCGTCAACTTCGATGCCGACAAGGGCACCATCACCATCAGCGACCACGGTATCGGCATGACCGAGGAGGAGATCGACAAGTACATCAACCAGATTGCCTTCTCAGGCGTGAGCGACTTCCTCGAGAAGTACAAGGACAATGCCAACAACATCATCGGCCACTTCGGACTCGGCTTCTATTCTTCGTTCATGGTATCGAAGAAGGTGGAGATCATCACAAAGTCCTACAAGGAAGGCGCCAAGGCCGTGAAGTGGAGTTGCGACGGCTCGCCTGCCTACGAGATTGACGATGCCGAGCGTGCCGAGCACGGATCTGACATCATCCTCTACATCGATGATGACTGCAAGGAGTTCCTCGACAAGTACAAACTCGAGGGCCTGCTCCAGAAGTACTGCAAGTTTATGGCCGTACCCGTCGCCTTCGGCAAGAAGACCGAGTGGAAGGACGGCAAGCAGGTGGATACCGACGAGGATAATATTATAAATAATGTGGAGCCCCTGTGGACGAAGACCCCGTCGACACTGAAGGACGAGGACTACAAGTCGTTCTACCGCACGCTCTACCCCATGAGCGACGAGCCGCTCTTCTGGATTCACCTGAACGTAGACTATCCCTTCAACCTGACGGGTATCCTCTACTTCCCGAAGATCAAGTCGAACATCGAACTGCAGCGCAATAAGATCCAACTTTACTGCAACCAGGTGTTCGTGACGGATCAGGTGGAGGGCATCGTGCCTGAGTTCCTGACGCTGCTGCATGGTGTCATCGACTCGCCCGATATCCCCCTGAACGTCAGCCGCTCCTATCTCCAGAGCGACCGCGAGGTGAAGAAGATTTCTACCTACATCACCAAGAAAGTGGCCGACCGTCTGAACTCAATCTTCAAGGAGAACCGCAAGGAGTACGAGGAGAAGTGGGACGACCTGAAACTCTTCATCAACTACGGCATCCTCTCCGAGGACGGTTTCTACGATCGCGCCAAGGACTTCGCACTCTTCAAGGACACAGAGGGCAAGTACTTCACCTTCGACGAGTACAAGACCCTCATCGAGGCCTCGCAGAAGGACAAGGACGACACTCTCGTCTACCTCTACGCCACCGACAAGGAGGAGCAGTACTCTTACATCAAGGCCGCTCAAGACAAAGGCTACTCGGTGCTGCTACTCGACGGCCAACTCGACGTGCCCACCATCCAGACCCTGGAGCAGAAGTTCGAGAAGAGCCGCTTCACCCGTGTCGACTCCGACATCATCGACCGTCTGATCGTGAAGTCAGACGCCCCGAAGAGCAACCTCTCCGAGGACGAGAGTGACAATTTGTCAGCCGTCTTCCGCACCCAGTTGCCGAAGATTGACAAGACGGAGTTCATGGTGCAGATCGATGCCCTCGGCAGTGAGGCCCGCCCCGTTGTCATCACCCAGAACGAGTACATGCGCCGTATGAAGGACATGAGCAAGTTCCAGCAGGGTATGGGCTTCTACGGACAGATGCCCGACTCCTTCAACCTCGTGCTGAACGCTGACCACCCGCTGGTGAAGAAAGTGCTCGACGAGAGCCGCGCCGCCACCGAAGAGGCCCTGAAGCCCATCGAGAGCGAACTGAAGGGTCAGGAGGCCCGCCTCGCCGCCATCCGTCAGCAGCAGGACAAGAAGAAGTGGGACGAGATCACACAGGAGGAGAAAGACCTGAAGGCCGAGGCCGAAAAGGCCGTGCAGGCTGAGAAGGACAAGAAGACCGCCGTCATCGCCGACTATGCGAAAGGCAACTCCATCGTCCACCAACTCATCGACCTCGCCCTGCTCCAGAACGGTATGCTCAAGGGCGAAGCGCTCGATAAGTTCCTGAAGCGCTCGGTGGAATTAATCAAATAAGGAAAAAGAAAGGCTCCTCGACGGGAGCCTTTCTTTATTTCCTGAGGTCATTCAGTTTCTGCTTGTAGGCTTTGCGCAGTTTTCTTACTGCCTTGTCGCGGATCTGGCGGACGCGCTCGCGCTTCAATTCCATATCCTCGGCGATCTCGGCCATCGTCTCGTGCTCCTGATTGATGCCGAAGAAGGCGTTCACCACCCTACTCTCGCGCTTGTCGAGCGACCCCAGGGCGAACTCCACGGCGTCCTCGATGGCCTCGGAATGGACGCGCTCATCAGCCAGCGGGGCATCCTGATTGACGAGGACGGAGAGCAGGCTCATATTCGCGCGATAGCCCAGCGGGGCATCGACGGAGAGGGGCTGGCTCTGCACGTGGGCGGCTGCGGCGTCCTTCACGTCGCGCGGCACCTGATAGAGGCCCGTCTGTTGTTCGATGGCCTTCTCAATCTGCTGGCGGATGTGCACGACGGCGTAGTTGACGAAGCGGGTGCCCCGCGAGCCGTCGAAGCGGGCGGCCGCCTTCATCAGCCCGATGTTGCCCTCGCTGATGAGGTCGTCGAGGGCGAGGCCCTTGCCCTTATACTGCGAGGCGACGGTGACCACGAAGCGGAGGTTGGCCTCCACGAGACGGTTGAGGGCCCGCTGGTTGCCAGCCTTGATCTGTTCTGCCAGACGGCTCTCTTCTTCCTGCGAGAGGAGCGACTCGCGCCCGATCTCGTCAAGGTAAATGTTCAGTCCTGATTCTTCCATAATTCACTTTTTCTTCTTGGTGTCCTCCCCCTCCTTGGGGAAGGCGGGTACGAACTTCATCTCGTGCTCGATGCGAGCCTGGCGCTTCAGCATATAGGCCGAGGGGTGCTTGCTGGAGAAGCGTCGGGGATTGGGCAGCGTGACGGCTATCAGGGCGCACTGGCTGCGCGAGAGGTTGAGAGCATCGGTGCCGAAATGCTCCATCGCGACGGCGTCGACACCATAGATGCCTTCGCCCATCTCGATGCTGTTGAGGTAGACCTCCATAATGCGCTGCTTCGACCACAGCAGTTCGATGAGGGCGGTGAAGTAGACCTCGAAGCCCTTACGCACCCAGGAGCGTCCAGGCCAGAGGAACACGTTCTTGGCCGTCTGCTGCGAGATGGTGGAGGCGCCGAGTTTGCGCTTCTCGGGGTGCTCCCTGTTGCGCTTGGCGGCGTGCTCGATGGCCTTGTAGTCGAAGCCGTGATGGCTGAGGAAGTTGGCATCCTCGCTGGCGATAACGGCCACGGGCATGCTGGGCGATATCTTGCGGAGGGGCACCCAATGGTGGGCCAACTTCAGATCCCTGCCCTCCTGCACCTGCTGGACGCAGCGGATGACCATCAGCGGCGTGATCCAGACGGGCACGAAACGAAGCACCACCACCGCGAGGATGGTGGTGCCGAAAAAGAGTGCAAGCACCCAGTAGAAGATGCGCCGTAGAGCCTTCATTAGTTAGCCTGCGACTCAGCCTGCTTGATCATTGCCTCAGAGGCATACAGATAGACCTCCACGCGGCGGTTCTGGGCCTTGCCTGCGGCTGTCGAGTTGTCGGCCACGGGATTGGCCTCGCCATAACCCATCGTGCTGCGGATCTGGGTGGCGGGCACCTGGAGGCTCAGCAGATAGTTGGTGACGGCCTGTGCGCGATCCTGCGACAACTGGAGGTTCTTCTGCTGGCTCTGCTCAGCGGTAGAGTTCTTCCAGGGGTCGTTGTCGGTATAGCCCTGCACGGCTACGTCGCAGTCGGCATTGCTCTTCAGAACGGTGGCAAACTGGGCCAGCGAGGTCTTGGCGGTAGAACTGAGGACAGACTTGCCCGACTGGAAGAGAATACCAGAGTCGAAGGTCACCTTCACGGCCTGCAGGCCGTTGGCGTCGGTCACTGACTCCACCTGTGCGTTCTGCACGGCCTCGGCCTCCTTCTTGGCCTTGTCCATCTTCTTGCCGATGATGACACCAGCACCCGTACCTACGGCCGTACCGATAGCGGCACCCACAGCCGTATTACCGGCGATCTTACCGATGATACCACCGAGCACGGCGCCACCGCCTGCTCCGATCAGACCGCCCTTGGCGGTGTTACTCATTCCACATCCAGCCAGCACCAGCGCTGCGCAGAGTGCTACGGCCATTGATTTCATACTTTTCATTGTCTTTACTTAGTTTTTTAATTGTTAAACGATTCATTTCTGCTGCAAAGATACGAAGAAAAGTGAAAAGTGAAAAGTGAAAAGTGAAAAAAATGCCCTAAGGCGGCATATTTTTCCATTTTTATCTTTTTATTCACATTATTTTTTGTAATTTTGCCCCTCAAATTGCGAAACATAGGAAAAGACAATGGCAAAAGAATTAAAAGAACTAACGAAGAGAGCCGATAATTACAGCCAGTGGTACAACGACCTGGTGGTAAAGGCTGACCTGGCAGAGCAGTCTGCCGTGCGTGGATGTATGGTAATCAAGCCCTATGGCTATGCCATCTGGGAGAAGATGCAGCAGCAACTGGACAAGATGTTCAAGGAGACGGGCGCGCAGAACGCCTACTTCCCCCTGCTGATCCCGAAGTCGTTCCTCAGCCGCGAGGCCGAGCACGTGGAGGGATTCGCCAAGGAGGCTGCCGTCGTGACCCACTACCGCCTGAAGGCTGCCAACGGCGGCGTGGAGGTAGACCCCGCTGCCAAACTGGAGGAGGAACTGATCATCCGTCCGACCTCAGAGACGATCATCTGGAACACGTATAAGAACTGGATCCACTCGTGGCGCGACCTGCCCCTGATGTGCAACCAGTGGTGCAACGTGATGCGCTGGGAGATGCGCACGCGCCCCTTCCTGCGCACCTCGGAGTTCCTGTGGCAGGAGGGCCATACAGCCCACGCCACCCGCGAGGAGGCTGAGCAGGAGGCACAGAAGATGCTGAAGGTGTACGCCAAGTTTGCCGAAGAGTGGATGGCCGTGCCCGTGGTTCAGGGCGTGAAGAGCGAGACGGAGCGTTTCGCCGGAGCCCTCGACACCTACACCATCGAGGCGATGATGCAGGACGGCAAGGCCCTGCAGAGCGGCACCTCGCACTTCCTCGGGCAGAACTTCGCCAAGGCCTTCGAGGTCACCTATCTTAATAAGGAGAACAAGCCGGAGTACGTGTGGGCTACCTCGTGGGGTGTGTCGACGCGACTGATCGGTGCGCTGATCATGACCCACAGCGACGACAACGGCCTCGTGCTGCCTCCGCGCCTCGCCCCGATACAGGTAGTGATCATCCCCATCGCCACGAAGCCGGAGCAGATGGAGCAGGTGAACAAGGAGGTGCAGCCCATCATCGAGGAACTGCACCAGAAGGGCATCACCGTGAAGTTCGACGATGCCGACAACAAGCGCCCGGGCTTCAAGTTCGCCGACTACGAACTGAAGGGTGTGCCCGTACGCCTCGTGCTCGGCGCCCGCGACCTGGAGAACGGCACCATCGAGGTGATGCGCCGCGACACGCTGGAGAAGGAGACACGCCCGATAGAGGGCATCGCCCAGTACGTGGAGCAACTGCTGGAGGACATCCAGAAGAACATCTTCGAGAAGGCCAAGGCCTATCGCGACAGCCGCATCTACGAGTGCGACAACTACGAGGAGTTCAAGGAGAAGGTGAAGGACGGCGGCTTCTTCCTCTGCCACTGGGACGGCACTGCCGAGACCGAGGCTCAGATCAAGGAAGAGACGCAGGCCACGATCCGCTGCGTGCCCTTCGGCGTAGAGCAGACACCTGGTGTGGACATGGTGAGCGGCAAGCCCTCGAAGGCCCGCGTGATCATCGCCCGCAGTTACTAAAGTGCATAAGAAAAGGGAACTTTCCCAAGCTCCCTTTTCAATCCAACGGCAAAATTTCCGTCGGATGTGAAAATTGGTTGTCTCACGATAACCAATTTTCTTTTTAACCTTAATAATCTAATACCATGAAAAACACACTGCAAATGTACAAATAATCCAAGATTAATTGTGCAAAAGCAGTGTGATTTTTGACTATTTTTAATTCTTTTTTAGAATTTCCTCGTCCCTTTTTAGAATTGTTTGCACTTTTAGGGCATCAATTCGCTTCTGGTCGGATGGTGAAAAAATCGGGACAATGCCGATTTTCCGCCATTCAGGCGTATAGAAATCCACCTGGCTCTCCAGGCTGATGGAGTCGGTGCCGAAGGTCTGTACGAGGCAGATGACCTGACGGCAACTGTCGACGGCCTGGGCTGGCGTGAGCAGCAGCATATCCACCCGCAGGGCTTCGCTCATACGGATGGAGAGACTGTCGGCCGTCAGCGCGGTCATCTCGCTGGTGCCGTCCAGACTGTTCTTCACCTCGGCCTTCATATTGGAATCGATGAAGTCGATGAAGTCGAGCCTGTTGTTCTGCGATAGATACGGCATCAGGGAGTCGGGCATCTGGCGGAAGAGGTCGCGGAGCGCGGGCGCTTCCTGTGCCCCACCCTGCAATGCAACAGCCAGGAGGACGGCTATGAGGATTCTTCTCATACGTGGCGGAAGTCTTACTTGTTGTTACGCAGGTCTTTCACGCGCACAGCCTTGCCCTCGCTCTGGGGCAGCGTGCCCTTCTGTACGAGTTTCACGCGCGGCGTGAGCAGGATCTCGTCCTTCAATGCGCGCTGGATGTCCTTCGTCATCTTCTGCATCTCGGGATAGATATCGGAATCCAGACCTTCCAGTTCAACCTCTACGGTCATCACGTCGTTATCGTCGATGGTCTCGAGCGTGATCAGATAGTTGCTGCCCAGACCCGGATACTGCACGAGAATCTTCTCCACCTGCATCGGGAATACGTTGACACCCTTGATGATGAACATATCGTCCGTACGACCCTTGATGCGGTCGATGCGGCGATGGGTGCGCCCGCACTTGCAAGGCTCGGCGATAATGCGCGTCAGGTCGCGGGTGCGGTAGCGGAGAATAGGCATCATCGTGCGGTCGAGCGTGGTGAGCACCATCTCGCCCATCTCGCCGTCGGGTACCGGCTCCAGCGTGTCAGGATCGACGATCTCCAGGATATAGTTGTCTTCCCAGAGGTGCATACCCTCCTGATACTTGCACTCGAAGGCGACACCAGGGCCGTTCATCTCGGTCATTCCGAACGAGTTGTAGGCCTTCACGCCCAGCATACGCTCGATGCGGCGGCGCTGCTCCTCGGTGTGCGGCTCGGCGCCGATGCAGAGGGTGCGGAGTTTGGTGGTAGCGGGATCAACGCCCTCCTCCTTGAACACCTCGGCCAGACGGATGGCGTAAGAAGGAATGGCGTGTAGGCAGGTCGTCCCGAAGTCCTTGATGAACTTGATCTGGCGCTTGGAGTTACCGGCTGCGGCAGGAACCGTCATCGCGCCCAGCCACTCGGCACCATACTGGAAGCCCAGACCGCCCGTGAACATACCGTAGCCGCTGGAGTTCTGGAACACGTCGCTCTTCCGGCAGCCCACCATATAGAGGTTGCGGGCGATCATATTGGCCCAGGAGCAGATGTCGTGCTCGGAATAGACTACGACACAGGGATTGCCCGTGGTGCCGCTGGTAGAGTGGATGCGCACGGCGTTGTCCATATCGTCGCCCACGAGGCCGAAGGGATAGTTGTCGCGCAGGTCCTGCTTCGTGGTGAAGGGAATCTTGCGGAGGTCAGCCAGCGAATTGATGGAGTCGGCGGTAATGCCCAGTTCACCCAGACGCTTCTTGTAGAAAGGCGACTTCAGGCAGACGTTGATCGTGTCCTTCAGTTTCTTCACCTGCAACTGCTCGAGTTGCTCACGCGGCATTTTCTCAATTTCCGGCTGCCAGCATTCACCGTCAGGCTTAACACTTGCCAAAATTGCTTCGTCAGTCATATTCTTTAGTTTTTAATAATGATTATTCAGTTTTCGAAAGTTGCATCATCATCACGGCCGAGAGTCCCGCCGTCTCCGTACGCAGGCGGCTCTCTCCCAGATGGACGGAACGATAGCCAGCCGCCATAGTCTGCTGCACCTCGTCGATGGAGAAGTCGCCCTCAGGGCCTACAAGCACGGTCACGTCCTTGCAGTCGCTCTGCCTGTTGATAGTCCGCAGTTCGTCGTAGAGATAGGTGCGGGGAATCTCCTCGTAGCAATGGGCGATGAACTTGTGGCCCGCGACGGGTGTCTCAAGGTAGTTCTTCAGGGGCACCATCTCGTGGATCACGGGCTTCCAGGCCTTGCGGCTCTGCTTGACCGCCGAGACCACAATCTTCTCCAGGCGCACGGTCTTCAGGATGCGACGCTCGGAGAACTTGCAATTGACGAACGATACTTCGTCGACGCCTATCTCCGTCGCCTTCTCCAGCATCCACTCGATGCGCTCCAGCATCTTCGTGGGGGCGATGGCCAGATGGATGTGCCCCTGCCATTGACGCGCCTGGGGCAACTGCTCCAGAATCTCGTAATAGCAATGATGGGTGGCGGCGATCGTCACCCGGGCGCGATAGTACGTGCCCTCGCCATCCAACAGGAACATCTCGTCGCCGCCCTTCAGACGGAGCACACGCATCGCATGCATCGCTTCGTCGGCAGGCAGTTCAGTCTGCCGGGCAGCATCGGGAACGTAGAAGAAGCGTGTCTCTTTCATGCGCAATATCAGTTAGCGGATTTCTCCGGATGGAACAGCAGGGCAAACGAGATTCCCACCATCAGGGCGAAACCAGAGAAGATGAACCAGCAGGTGGTCCAGTCGCCACGCAGGAAGCCGTCCTGCCAAGAGCAGTAATGATTCACAATCTCACCTGCGGCCAACGTGCCAATGGTGGCGCCGATACCGTTGGTCATCATCATGAACAGGCCCTGTGCCGATGCCTTCACGGAAGGCTCGCACACCTGGTCGACGAAGATACCGCCCGACACATTGAAGAAGTCGAAGGCGACACCATAGACGATGCACGACAGGATGAACATAATCACGCCCGGCATCGCAGGATTGCCCACGCCGAAGAAGCCGAAGCGGAACACCCAGGCGAACATCGACATCAGCATCACCACCTTGATGCCGTAGCGCTTCAGGAAGAAGGGGATCATCAGGATGCAGAGGGCCTCGCTGATCTGTGAGATAGAGGTGAGCAGCGTGGCATTATTGGCGGCAAAGGTGTCGGCGAACTCAGGCGTGCCCTTGAAACTGGTGATGAACGGGCCAGCAAAGCCGTTAGTCACCTGGAGGCACATACCCAGCAGGGCCGAGAAGATGAAGAACAGGGCCATCTGCCTGCTCTTGAAGAGCCGGAAGGCATTCAGGCCGAGACTCTCCGTGAGCGACACCTTGCCGTCCTTCTTCTCAATCTGGCATTGCGGCAGAAAGAAGAAGCAGTAGAGGAACAGCACCAGGCTGAGCACACCTGACACGAAGAACTGCATAAAAGTGTACTGGAACTTGTGGGCGTTGTCGGCAAGCGTCATCGTGAAGCCGCCATCCTCCCACACGGCGCAGTTGACAAACCACATCGTCGCGATGAAGCCGACGGTGCCTAATACGCGGATAGGCGGGAAGTCCTTGACAGTATCGAGGCCGTTCTTCTTCAGGATGGTGAAGGCCGTTGTGTTGGCCAGTGCGATGGTGGGCATATAGAAGGCCACGCTCAGCGTATAGAGGGCGATGAAGGCCGACTTGTCCTGTATCTCGTTGCCGAACCCGGCCTCGAGGCCCATCATCCAGCAGCCGAGCATAAAGCCGCCAGCCAGCAGATGGCAGAGGCCCAGCACACGCTGAGGCTGCATATACTTGTCGGCCACGATGCCCATCAGCGTCGGCATAAAGATGCTGACGATGCCCTGGATGGCGTAGAACCAGGAGATCTTGTCGCCCAGTCCTGCGATGCCCAGATAGTTACCCATACACGTGAGGTAGGCTCCCCACACGGCGAACTCCAAGAAGTTCATCAACGACAAACGGAATTTCAGATTCATAATTCTTCTTAGTTATTGGTTTCTTAATTATTTCACGATCACAGCCTCGCGGTCGTTCTGCATCGGCATCGGCCGCTCGCCCAGCCTATGATGGCGCGGGCGCAGGGAGTCGGGTAAGGAGGAGAGGGAGTCGGCACGCGACTTGACCTGCGGCGCTTCCTTCTTCTCCTTGTCCTCCTTGGATTTGTGGAAGCGGATGAGTTGGATGCGGCTCAGGATGAGCATCTGCAGGTTGGAAGTTACCTCGAAACCGTGTCCGAGGTAGATGAAGCCCGTCAGTTCCTTCACCTTCTCGTCGCTACTGGGCACACGGAGTTGTGTAGGTCCGCTTGCCGAGAAGTGGGTGTTGAAAGAGGCTACGCTGTCGTTGGCAAACCTGACGGCCAGATAGGCTACCGCATCCTTTGAGCCGCTCTGATAGATGAAGTCAGAGTTGAAGGTCAGCATAAAACTGTCGCCCTTGTGGAAAGCGGTATCGGCCTTAATGCGGAACTGCAGGTGGTTATAGGGGGCATAGGGCACCATCAGCCTGGAACGCTCGGCATTCCAGATGTTGGCTGTGTCGCCCGTCATAGCCAGTTCAGAGAATCGCTCCACCTCGCTGGCCGATGCGCCAAAGGTCAGGGCATCCTCGCCCAGACGCTCCTGCAGGTTCTTGCAGATCTTAATGAAGCGGTCGGCACGGGTGTAGTAATACACCAGAGAGGAGTCGAAGTCGGCGCGACTGACATCGTGCTTCTTCAGCACAGCATCGAAATAGAGTTCCTTCTTGTAGTCGGAGACGCTGGGATTGTCGCAATCGGCCATCGCCACGCCCTGCGACACAAAATAGTCGTAGAGTATATCCTCCATATCGTCGGGCTGGATATACTCCTTGGGCACCTTCGGCTGACAGGCTGAAAGCAGCACGCCACACATTATTATATATATAATATGTCGAATCCCTCGCTTCATACCGTTTCGCTTACGTTCTCCTCAGGTTTCTTCAACGTGATACGGCTGATTTCCTCACGATAGAACAAGAGCAGCAGAACTACGCCCACGCTGATGGCCGAGTCAGCAAAATTGAACACGGGGCTGAAGAACACGAAGTGATCGCCTCCCACGAAGGGCATCCAAGCGGGCCAGTTGGTCTCTATCAGGGGGAAGTAGAACATATCCACCACCTTGCCCATCAGGAAGGGTGCATAGCCTGTTCCAAAGGGCACGAAATAAGACAGATAGAACTCCGACGAGTTGTTGAAGATCAGGCCGTAGAACATACAGTCGATCAGATTGCCCGCAGCACCCGCCAGCACCATCGCCAGACAGACGATGTAGCCCGTGCGCGCCTTCTTCTGCACTTCGAGCCAGATGTAATAGCCCAGCACGGCGATGGCCACCACGCGGAAGAGCGACAGCACGATCTTGCTGCCCAACTGCATGCCGAAGGCCATACCCATGTTCTCGATGAAGGTAATATAGAACCAGTCGGTGATATGGATGCTCTCATGAAGGGTCATAGAGGTCTTGACCCATATCTTGATGGCCTGGTCTATAAGGAGAATGGCGACGATGATGAGTGTCGCCAGTCTCCCGTTGGTTATCAGTTTCTTCGATGCGCCCACTACTTCTTGCCAGATTGGTTCATTTTCGACTGAACGCTCAGCGTGGCGTGAGGCACGGCGCGCAGACGCTCCTTCGGAATCAGTTCGCCCGTGATGCGGTCGATGCCGTAGGTCTTGTTCTCGATGCGCACCAGCGCGGCCTTCAGTCCCTGGATGAACTTCTGCTGTCGGGCAGCCATAGAGATCAGTTCCTCTTTCGACTGGGTAGCACTACCCTCTTCCAGGGCCTTATAGGTGGGCGATGTATCGTCTACATCGTTTGAATCCTGATTCATCAGTACGCGCATCATCTGGTCGTAGTCGCGCTTGGCCAAGGCCAACTTTTCATTGATAATCTGACGAAACTCCTCGAGTTCCTCATCAGAATAACGTGTTTTCTCTGCCATAAGTGTTGAGATGATAAGTTGTTAATATTATACTTTTTCCACTTTAATGTTCAACTTGAAGTCATCAAAGTCAACTTCCTGACCGTCATTGGCTTCCATCTTAATGCTGTCAGCCAAAACCTGGGTCTTGATATAGTCGCCGAAGTTGTCTACCGACTTCTGTATTTCCTCGTTCGGAGCGATGGTGATCGTAATGCGGTCGGTTATCTCGAAGCCGCTCTCCTTACGGATGTTCTGAACGCGGTTGATCAGTTCGCGGGCCATACCCTCGTTCTTCAGTTCCTCGTTCAGTTCCACCTCGAGGGCTACGGTCAGATTGCCTTCGTTGGCAACCAGCCAGCCGGGGATATCCTCGGAAATGATCTCCACGTCAACAGCCTCTACCGTCAGGGGCTGACCTTCGACATTGATGCCGATAGTGCCCTGCTGCTCCAACTCTGCAATCTGCTCCTGCGAGAGTTGATCCATAGCGGCTGCCACACCCTTCATCAACTTGCCGAACTTCTTACCCATCGTGCGGAAATTGCACTTCACTTTCTTCACGAGCACGCCAGCACCCTCTACGAAGCGGAGTTCCTTGACGTTCACCTCGTTCTGGATCAGATCCTTCACGGCCTCGATGTGCTTCTTCTGCTCAGCATCAACAGCAGGAATCATAATGGCCTGCAGCGGCTGGCGCACCTTGATGTTCACCTTGCGGCGCAGGGCGAGCACCATCGACGTGATCTTCTGAGCCATCTCCATACGAGCCTCCAAGTCCTTGTTAATCTGGCTCTCGTCGGCTACGGGGAACTTGTCGAGGTGAACGGAATCGAGCGCACCACCCAAGTCCTTATACAACTGGTCGGCATAGAAGGGTGCAAACGGAGCCAGCAACTTGGCAACTGTCATCAGACAGGTGTAGAGCGTCTGATAGGCACTCAGTTTGTCGGCACTCATCTCCTTGCCCCAGAAGCGCTTACGGTTCAGGCGGACATACCAATTGGAGAGGTCGTCGTTGACGAAAGCATCGATCAGACGGCCGGCACGCGTAGGATCGTAGTTCTCCAGTTCAGCCTCCACGCCCTTGATGAGCGTATTCAGGCAGGAGAGAATCCAGCGGTCGATCTCAGGGCGTTCTGCTTGTTGCTGTGCCACAGCAACAGACTGGGCAGGATCGAAACCATCCACGTTCGCATACAGGGCGAAGAAACTATACGTATTATATAAGGTGCCGAAGAACTTGCGGCGCACCTCGTCGACACCCTCGGGGTCGAACTTCAGGTTGTCCCAAGGCTCGGAGTTTGTCATCATATAGAGACGTACGGCATCGGAGCCATACTTTCCGATCATATCAAACGGATTCACCACGTTACCCACGTGCTTCGACATTTTGTTGCCCTTCGCATCGAGCACGAGACCAGAAGAAATCACGTTCTTGAAGGCCACGGAGTCGAAGATCATCGTGGCGATGGCGTGAAGCGTAAAGAACCAACCACGGGTCTGGTCAACACCCTCGTTGATGAAGTCGCAGGGGAAGGCGATGCGCTTGTCAATCAGATCCTTATTCTCAAAGGGATAGTGTACCTGGGCGTAAGGCATAGAGCCAGAGTCGAACCACACATCGATGAGGTCGCTCTCGCGCTTCATCGGCTTGCCACTCTCTGAGACGAGCACGATATGGTCTACATACGGACGGTGCAGGTCGATCTTGTCATAGTTCTCCTTGCTCATATCGCCGGGCACAAAGCCGTTGTCCTTCAGGGGGTTGGACTGCATCACGCCAGCCTTGACGGCCTTCTCGATCTCGTTGTAGAGTTCCTCTACGCTTCCGATACAGATTTCCTTGCCGTCCTCATCGCGCCAAATAGGCAGCGGGGTGCCCCAGAAGCGTGAACGGGAGAGGTTCCAGTCGTTCAGGTTCTCCAGCCAGTTGCCAAAGCGGCCTGTACCCGTTGATTCCGGTTGCCAGTTGATGGTCTTGTTCAGTTCGAACATACGATCTTTCTTGGCTGTCGAGCGGATGAACCATGAGTCGAGCGGATAGTAGAGCACGGGCTTGTCCGTACGCCAGCAGTGAGGATAGTTGTGCACGTGCTTCTCAATCTTCAAAGCCGTACCCTCCTGCTTCATCTCCATACAGATTACGACGTTCAGGTCTTCTGCCTTCTGGGCAGCCTGCTCGTCATACTTGCCGTCCTTGTTGAATTCTGGGGCATAAGCATTCTTCACGTAGTCGCCGGCGTGGTGGCCGTAGCCTTCCTTGTTCACGCACTTGGCCACGAAGTTATCGTCGAGTTCGTCCATCACGTAGTATTTACCTTGAAGGTCTACCATCGGACGGGTCTCACCTTTCTTATTTATAAGGAAGAGGCTCGGGATGTGGGCATCCTTGGCCACCTTGGCGTCGTCGGCACCAAAGGTAGGCGCAATATGTACGATACCGGCACCGTCCTCGGTCGTCACGTAGTCGCCGGGGATCACGCGGAAGGCCTCGCTCTCCATCTCCACAAACTGATCCTTACCGTTCTCGCCAGTAAACACTTTCTCAGGATGAGCCTCGGCATACTGCTTCACGTAGTCGGCAGCATTCTGGTCGAGTTTGGCCGATGGTTTCACCCAAGGCATCAGTTGCTCATACTTCAGGCCGACGAGTTCCTCACCCGTATAGCGGCCCACGATGCGATAGGGCACGAACTTCTCACCTTTCTTGTATTCCGGCATCTCGCCGCCGTCGGTAATCTGTCCCTCAGGAGCCAGATAGGCGTTCAGACGGCTTTCAGCCAGAACGATGGTGATCTTCTCACCGTTGTAGGCGTTATAGGTCTCCACGGCCACGTAGTCGATCTTAGGTCCTACGCAGAGGGCTGTGTTCGAGGGTAATGTCCAGGGCGTCGTCGTCCAGGCAACGAAGTAGAGGTTTCCCCATCCAGTATATCCGGGATACTCGACTTTTCCAGGTAGATCGCTGATAGCCTTGAAGAGGGCGGTCACGGTCGTATCCTTCACGTCACGGTAGCAGCCGGGCTGGTTCAGTTCGTGCGAACTCAGGCCCGTACCTGCGGCGGGCGAGTACGGCTGGATGGTGTAGCCCTTGTAGAGCAGGCCCTTCTTGTAGAACTGCTGGAGCAGCCACCAGAGGGTCTCGATATACTTGCTGTCGTAGGTGATATACGGGTTGTCGAGGTCTACGAAGTAGCCCATCTTCTCCGTCAGGTCGCGCCATTCCTGGGTGAACATCATCACGTTCTCGCGGCACTTGCGGTTGTAGTCTTCGGTCGAGATGTAACGCTCCGACTGCTTGTTGTCGATATCAGCCTTGGTGATGCCAAGTTCCTTCTCCACACCCAGTTCCACAGGCAGTCCGTGAGTGTCCCATCCTGCCTTGCGCTTCACCTGATAGCCCTTCATTGTCTTGTAACGGTTGAAGGTATCCTTGATGGTACGCGCCAGCACGTGGTGGATGCCGGGATGACCGTTAGCCGAGGGAGGCCCCTCGAAGAATACGAACTGCGGACAGCCCTCGCGCTCTTCGACGGAGCGCCAGAACACGTTCTTTTCTCGCCACATCTCCAGGATGTCATTGTTCACCTGGGTCAGATTCAAGCCGTTGTGTTCGGCGAATTTCTTTGCCATATTTCCTTTTTGTCTTTTTACTTTTTTACCTTTTGTATTTGGCGTGCAAAGGTACATAAAATATTTGAGTCGGCAAAAGAAATAAATAATTTTAAGATTTTCTGCCCAAAAAGTTCTTATTCTCGAATATTTTGATTACTTTTGCAAGCGGAACTTAAGACTCTTTTAAATAATAACAACTAATCTATGGTTACAGTAACAATGGTTATAGAGTTGCTGGTTGTGCTACTGGCACTCTATGTAGGTTCCCGATACGGCTCGCTGGCTCTCGGCGCCATATCCGGCATCGGACTCGCCCTACTCGTTTTCGGCTTCGGTATGAAGCCTGGTTCCCCACCAACGGATGTGATCTACATCATCATCGCCGCCGTCACCTGTGCTGGCATTATGCAGGCGTCGGGCGGTATGGACTGGCTGATCCAGATCGCGGAGAAGATGCTGCGCAAGCATCCTGACCGCATCACGTTCCTCGCCCCGCTCTCAACGTTTATCCTGACGGTTCTCGTAGGAACGGGTCACGTGGTCTACACGCTCATGCCCATCATCTGCGATATTTCCCTGAAGCAGGGCATCCGTCCGGAGCGTCCCTGCGGCGTGGCCTCTATTGCCTCGCAGGTGGGTATCACCTGTTCGCCGATTGCAGCGGCCGTCGTCGCCTTCGTGACGATTTCCAACGCCAACGGCTTCGACATTTCCATCCCACAGGTGCTGATGGTCAGTTTCCCGGCCTGCGTCTGCGGTCTGATGGCGGCTGCGGCGGTCAGTTACCATCGCGGACTCGACCTCGACAAAGATCCTGAATTCCAGAAGAAACTGCAGGATCCCGTTCAGCGCGAGTTCATCTATGGCTCTAACGCTACGACGCTCGACAAGGAGATCCCGCAGTCGGCTAAGAATGCCGTCTACGTGTTCCTCGGCGCCCTCTGCGTTATCGTGCTGTTCGCCGTCTTCCAGGACATCCTGCCCTCCTACTCTACCATCAAGGCCGTGAAAGGTGCACCTGACTTCACCTTCGACGACGGTACCGTAGCCTCTGCTGCGGCCCTGGCCAAGGCGAAGGTCATCATCCCCGGCATCACAGAGGCCTCGACCGTCCAGTTGAAGATGAACGTGGTCATCCAGATCGTGATGATTTCGGCGGCTGCCATTATGATCCTGTTCTGCAAGGCATCGCCCACGAAGGCCGTTCACGGCGCCGTGTGGCAGTCGGGTATGGTGGCCGTGGTGGCCATCTTCGGCATCGCCTGGCTGGCTGACACTTATTTCTCTAATTACACCAACGAGATGCAGGAGATGCTCGGCGACATCGTGGCGAAGTACAACTGGTCGATTGCGCTGGTGTTCTTCCTCGTTTCCGTGCTCATCAACTCCCAGGGAGCCGTGGTCGTATCGATGCTGCCCCTGGCCTATTCGCTTGGCATCCCCGGCCCCGTGCTGCTGGGTGTGCTGCCCTCTGTGTATGGCTACTTCTTCATTCCGAACTATCCTTCGGATATCGCGACGGTAAACTTCGACCGTTCGGGCACGACCGTGATTGGCAAGTATCTGCTCAACCACTCGTTTATGATGCCGGGACTCGTCCACATCTTTACCGCTACGATCGTGGCGTATGTGTTGTCAATGATATTATTCTAACCTCCTAAACTGAAGAAGATTATGCTTATCACTATTATAGAGTTATTGATTGTTCTCCTGGCGCTCTACTTAGGCTCCAAGTACGGTAGCCTGGCCCTGGGAGCCATCGCTGGTCTGGGATTGGCCATTCTCGTTTTCGACCACGGTCTTCGTCCCGGCACCCCTCCAACCGACGTGATCTACATCATCGTGGCAGCCGTCACCTGCGCCGGCATCCTGCAGGCCTCAGGCGGTATGGACTGGATGATCCAGATAGCAGAGAAGATGCTGCGCCGTCATCCCCAGTACATCACTTTCCTGGCCCCCATCAGCACGTTCGTACTGACCATTCTCGTCGGAACGGGTCACGTGATGTACACCCTGATGCCTATCATTACCGACGTGGCCATCAAGAAGGGCATCCGCCCGGAGCGTCCCTGCGCCATCGCCAGCGTCGCCTCGATGATCGCCATCATCTGCTCGCCTATCTCGGCAGCCGTCGTGGCCTTCTCTACGATTTCCGCCCTCAACGGCTTCGCCATCTCCATCCCGCAGATCGTGGCCGTCACCATCCCCAGTTGCTTCATCGGTATTATGGTGGCAGCAGCCTGGAGCAGCCGGCGCGGTCTCGACCTCGAGAAGGATCCTGAGTTTATGGCCCGCATTGCCGACCCCGTCCAGCGTGAATACGTGTACGGTAATACCCATACGGTCCTCAACAAGGAAATCGACCAGAAGTCGAAGTATGCCGTCTATATCTTCCTTTCAGCCGTCGCCATCATTGTGATTCTCGCCTTTGCCCAGCAGATTCTGCCCGCCTACGAGCAGATCGTGGCCGTCGAAGGCGCTAAGGACGTGATGCTGCCTACGGGAAAGACTGTCTCGGCTGAAAACCTGGCATCGGCTGGCATCCTGATGCAGGGTGTTACCACCAAGACCTATGTCACCATCAAGATGTACCTCGTCATCCAGATTATCCTCATCTCGGCAGCGGCCCTGATGATTATCATCTGTGGCGCCAAGCCGAAGAACGCAGTTGCCGACAACGTGTGGCAGTCGGGTATGGTGGCCGTCGTGGCCATCTACGGCATCGCCTGGTTGTCGAACACCTTCTTCAATGCCCACATGGACGACGTGCAGGCCCTGCTTGGCAATATGGTGGCGGAATATAAGTGGACCATCGCCCTGATGTTCTTCATCTTCTCCGTCCTCATCAATTCGCAGGGAGCCGTCATCGTGTCGCTCCTGCCTGTGGCCTACGCCCTGGGCATTCCCGGATGGGTATTGCTGGGCGTGCTGCCCTGTGCCTATGGCTATTTCTTCATACCCAACTATCCGACGGATATCGCAACGGTTAATATGGACCGTTCAGGCACCACGAAGATTGGCAAATATGTGTTCAACCACTCGTTTATGATTCCAGGCCTGATTAGCGTCATAGTGTCTACGATCGTATGCTACGCCCTGGCGAGTGTGTTCTTCTAAACTGTGGATTATGAAAAGATCATTAGTTATCATCTTTGCCTGTGCCGCCAGTCTTCTGACGGCACAGGCTCAGCAATGGCCCGAGGTAAGACCCGAGGCCAAGGCGGGAGCACGATGGTGGTGGCTCGGCTCAGCGGTCGACCAGGAGAACCTGGCGTGGACGATGCAGGAATATGCCAACCACGGCATCGGTGCCCTCGAGATCACGCCCATCTACGGCGTACAGGGCAATCAGGCCAACAACATCCCCTATCTGTCCGACAAGTGGATGGAGATGCTGCGCGAGGTTCAGAAGAACGGTCGCCAGATGGGCATCGAGGTGGATATGGCCACGGGTACGGGTTGGCCTTTTGGAGCTCCTTGGGTGCCGTTGGAAGAGTCGGCCTGCAAGGTCATCTGGCGCGAGGCGAGTTTCAACAACCACTACAACACGCCCATCGTCGATGTAGACCTGTCCGCACCCGAGAAAGACCGTCCCTACTCCAAGTTGCTGAAGGTTATGGCATTCCCCAACTGGAAGTTTGACATTTCCATCGACAGTTTCAAGAAGATGCCGAAGGAGGAAGGCGCTGCTTATCGCTTGGCCCATCTGCGCAATATGCCTAAGGGCATCGACATCACGGCCTACGTGAAGGACGGCAAACTGAATATGAAGCAACCCAAGAAGGTGCTGGGTGAGAATGCCACAGTTTTGGCAATCTATGCGCGATACGGCGTGATGAAGGTGAAACGCGCTGCCCCTGGCGGTGAAGGCCTGGTCATCGACCATTTCGACAAGGATGCCGTGGCCCATTACCTGCAGCACATCGAGGCAGCCTTCGAGCGCACGGGTACCCCCTACCCTCACACCTTCTTCAACGACTCCTATGAAGTAGCCGATGCCACCTGGACACCCACGCTTTTCGAGGAGTTCGAGAAGCGGCGCGGCTACCGGCTGGAGGAACAATTCTATCAGTTGGTATGCGGCGTGCCTGAGGTGGTCAGCGACTACCGCGAGACCCTCGGCGACCTGCTGCTCGAGAACTTCACCAACCAATGGACTGCCTGGACCCACTCCCACGGCGCCATCACCCGCAACCAGGCCCACGGCTCGCCTGCCAATCTGATCGACTGCTATGCCGCCGTCGACATCCCTGAGATCGAGGGCTTCGGACTCTCCGAGTTCGGCATCAAGGGCCTCCGCCAAGACCCCGGTAAGACCCGTAAGAACGACTCCGACTTCTCTATGCTGAAGTATGCCCCGTCGGCAGCCCACATCTGCGGCAAACCCTATACCTCGAGCGAGACCTTCACCTGGCTGACCGAGCACTTCCGCACCTCGCTCTCCCAACTGAAGCCCGACATCGACCTGATGTTCTGTGCCGGTGTGAACCATATGTTCTTCCACGGCACCTGCTACTCGCCGAAGAACGATCCCTGGCCCGGCTGGAAGTTCTACGCTTCTATAGATATGTCGCCCACCAACAGCATCTGGCGCGACGCCCCTTATTTTATGCAGTATGTGGAGCGATGCCAGAGTTTCCTGCAATGGGGACAGCCCGACAACGACTTCCTCGTCTACCTGCCCATCCGCGATATGTGGATGAAGCAGACGGGCAAACTCCTGATGCAGTTCTCCATCCACCAGATGGGCAAACTCGCGCCCGAGTTCATCCAGACCATCCTCGACATCGACCGGGCTGGTTTCGACTGCGACTACATCTCAGACAAGTACCTGCTCTCCACCACCTATCGTGACGGTATGCTCCAGACCGCCGCTGGCACTCGCTATCGCGGCCTCGTCATCCCTGAGTGCAAGATGATGCCCGAGCAGGTTCGCCAGCACATCGAGCAGTTGAAGGCTCAGGGCGCGCATATCATATACGGTACTGCAGCCGGCGACCTCGCCAAGGCCGCCAAGCCCGAGGCGATGAGAACCCTTTGCGGTCTGAAGGTCATCCGTCGTAAGAACCCCACGGGCTATCACTACTTCATCGCCAACCTGACGCCCAACGACATCACGGAGCGAGTCAGCCTTGCCGTGCCTTTCGAGAGCGCCGCCTTCTTCAATCCCCTCAACGGCGACATCACCCAGGCCCCCGTCTCAGCAGGCCAGGTGCATCTCTCCCTCCGGAGCGGCGAGAGCATCATCCTCGAAACCTTCCACGAGCCAGCCCCCGTTTCCCTCCCTGCCCAGTTTGTTGATGTACCGCAGCCCCTCGTCCAGCATGTTGCTGTGCCACAGCAACTCCAGCCCCTCCCCCTCAACGGCCCCTGGACGCTCACCTTCACCGAAGAAGCCCCCAAGGTCTCTAAGACTTTCTCGCTGACGGCCCCGCAGACCTGGGAGACGCTCGATGACGACTCCGCCCGGGTGACGATGGGTACGGGCATATACACCACCCACGTCAAACTCACGAAGCGCGACCTGAAGGATGCCACTCGCTGGCAGATCGACCTCGGCGACGTCCGTGAGTCAGCCCGTGTCTATATCAACGGCCAGTTCATCGGCTGCGCATGGTCAGTCCCCTTCATCCTCGACTGCAAGAACACCCTCCGCAAGGGCGACAATGAGATTCGCATCGAGGTGACCAACTTGCCCGCCAACCGCATCGCCGACCTCGACCGTCGGGGCGTGAAGTGGCGCAAGATGGAAGAGATCAACGTGGTCGACATCAACTACAAGCGCACCACCTACGACACCTGGGAGCCCGTCCCAAGCGGACTCAACTCCCCAGTCCGCCTCCTCCGTTAGGACACAAAAGGGTCAGGCACCTCTGTGTCCTTTTGACAAATATCAATTATTCTGCAGCATACCCCACTTTGGCCGCCCTATGCTTGCACACGATCGGAAATCTCCTTACCTTTGCACTCGAATTCAGGAATAACACAACAATTTAGTAAAAGGTAAAAAGATGAAAAAGTTAGTAAGAAAGTGGCTCAAGAGCAAGTCCTACAATGAATACTGCCACAACATGGTTTACATGTACAACTTCGGTTTAGGACTTTAAAGAGTGGATTGATTCGATGCGAAATCAATCCACTTTTCTTTTAATCTCCCAAACAGAGGGAAACTGCTTGAAATAGCCAATGCAAACGCATTGAAGCAGGGGACTACTTCGTGACGCGAATCCAGTCGGCATCGACCCAGCCGCGATCTACCTTGGAATCGGTCTCGGCGGCGATGAAGCCGAACTTGGCGCCTATCCACTTGCCTTCCTTCATCTGGAACTCGTCGCCGCAGGGGGTGAACTTCTTGCCGTTCTGGCTCCAGGCGAAATGGAGTTTGGAGTCGTCGACGGAGAGCCGGAGGTAGATGTCCTCGTGGATGCCGGGCTTGTAGTCGATTTTGTCCTTGGCCGTGGGCTTCAGCGTGGCGATGACGTTCTCCGTCTGCTGCTTGCCCTTGTCGGCGGCCTTGCAGGTCATCTGCACTAACTGGAACTCTTGGCCCACGCGACGGACGACGAGTGCCGAATAGTCGAGGCCCATCATGATCAGCCCGCCAAACTGGCCGTCGGCCTTGGAGGTCATGCGGATCTTGGTGGTGACGGTAAACTTGTCGGCAGGTGTCTTCTGGAGCAGCAGGTTGGGCACTTCCCAGAAGTTCTTCCAGCCCTCGGAGAGTTTGTAGGTGTAGATGCGGAAGGTGCCGAAGGCGGTCGGCACGCCAAACTTTTCGTCGTAGTTGGCGTGCCATTGCCATTGCTTGCCGATGACGGGGGCGTTGAACTCATCGCTCTCAACGGGATTGACGATCATACTCGAACTGCTCTTGGGCTTGCGATACGTGGTGACGGGCTCGCCTTTAATGCCCATAATCGGCCAGCCGGTTGACCAGTCGACGGGATTAAGATGAACTACGCGACCATAGGCCTCCTTATCCTGGAAGTGGAGGAACCAGTCCTCGCCGTACTTCGTGTGAACCCAGCCACCCTGGTGAGGGCCGTTGATGGCTGTCTTGCCCTGAGCCAGCACGATTTTGTGCTCGTAGGGGCCGTAAGGCGACTTGGAGCGCATAGCCAATTGGAAGCCCGTGGGCACACCACCAGCAGGACACATGATCCAGTACCAGCCGTCGCGCTTGTAGAACTTAGGGCCTTCGCAGGTGCGGTTCTCAGTACCGTTGCCGTCGAACACAATGACAGGCTGTCCGATGGGACGTGTGCCGTCAGCCGATAGTTCGCGTACGGTCAGCACGCTTGCAAACTTGGAGCGCGAGTTAGCCCAGCCATTGACCAGATAGCAACGTCCGTCATCATCCCATAGGGGCGTGGTGTCGATGTAGCCCTGGCCACGGATGACGCACACTGGCTTCTCCCATTCGCCTGCGGGATCCTTCGTCTTCACCATATACACACCATAGTCGGGATCACCCCAATAAATATAGTACTCGCCTGCGTGATAGCGGATGCTGGGAGCCCAGACACCAGCGCCATGCTGCGGTTCGGCAAAGTGCTGCAGGAGATTGCAGTCACCCTCATAAAGATTCTTTAAGGCATAGCCTACGATCTCCCAGTTGACCAAATCCTTGGAGTGGAGTACGGGCAATCCAGGCACGCATTGGAACGAGGAGGCCGTCATATAGTAGTCTTCGCCGCTCGGGCCGACGCAGACATCGGGGTCGGAGTAGTCGGCATTGACGACGGGATTGGTGTAGGTGCCGTCGCCATTATCGGGCGACCACACTTCTGACTTGTAGTTTTGCGCTGTCGCCATCAGAGGCAGGGCAGCAACGATGAAGATTAGTTTTTTCATAAATGACGTAGTTTTAGTTTGTATGAATTTTCATTATAGAGTATGCTCATAACGCGAGGAACGAAATGATCTCCCTCAGAGAGGCTAAGGGCAACGTGACCCATCGTGCGGCGGAGATTGATCTCGACGCAGGGATGGAGCAGGAAACCGTCCTTGTCCTGTCTGGGCAGGATCATCATATCCACACCGAGGGGGCCCTTGTAGGAATGGTGGTAAAGAGTGCCGAGATAATGACAAATCGATTGTTTAATGTTCTCAATCAACTCTTCTGGGATATAAGTACTTAACATTTCCATCTTTCCGGATTCTGAAGCGACGATATTGCCCGTGTAGGCACCATTACTGGTGTGAAACAGGGAGAGGCCACAATACCTGACACAGCCTTTGCCGTCGCTCTCGAACTCCATCCCGAAGTCCTTCACCTTCGGATAGTAAGGCTCCACCATTACCCCACCCTGCTGCTGAATCGTGTTCACAAGCCAGCCTGTCTGTTGGGCCGTCAATTCACCATCAATAAACCTGACACCACGTCCACTACTGCTCCAGGGGGCCTTGACCACGATGTGCCGCCACTCGGCCAACTGACAGAGCACCGCCTCGACCGATCCGGCCAGAAAAGACTCGCCTGACGTGCCAGGCTGTTGGAGGGTTCGCAGCAGATTCATCGCGTGGCGACGATGGGAGAGGTCGCGAATCTGTGCGATATGCTGTTCCGAAGGCAGCAGGGAGGCATCAATGCCTTGCCGAATGAGATAAGCCCGCAAGGCCAGATCCCAGCCCCACGGCTCGACAGCATCAGTACGGAGACGGACCAACTGCGTCCGATCCACGAAACGGTCGAACGGATGATGCATCAGCCGACGGAAAGACCGCTCGGCAAAAGGCACGTCCTCGACCAGCACGCAATCATCGGCCCCAGCCCACAGAGCGGGCAGATAACCCAGATCCGTGCGCAGTTGCCGACCCGCGTGAGGCGCCGTGAAATTGGCCAGGTTGGCCGCCAACGCGAGGTCGTGTTCGGGATTGAATATATGCAGCGTCATCTTAATTTTTGGCGCAAAGGTACGCAATTATTTCATTTTTACCAAAAATATCTGAGGAAATGTATAGTAAACCAAGGTACACCTTATTATAATATTCGTCTGCCTCAAGGCATCCTGTAGAGGTGATTCTAGTGTCCGGAAGGCCTTATCATTATTTAGACGATGCAAAAATAAGGCATTTTAGCAAGATTTTGCAATTCAGACTTTGCAATTTGGGATATTTTTACTACCTTTGCACCTGTTTTAAAACAAATCGCAAGGATGGAAGCATTTTTCAGGACTCACAGATACCTCGTAGAGCATGTCAATGCCCCTGTTCGTCGCACCCTGATGGATGAGATCGACTGGAGCGACAGGCTCATTGGCATCAAGGGCACCAGAGGTGTCGGGAAAACCACCTTCCTGCTGCAGTATGCCAAGGAGAAGTTTGATATCAACGACCGTCAGTGTCTGTATATCAACATGAACAACTTCTACTTTCAAGGACATGGGATTGCAGATTTCGCTGGTGAGTTCTATCATCACGGAGGACGGACGCTGCTCATCGACCAAGTGTTCAAGCAGCCCGACTGGAGCAGGGAACTCCGTAAGTGCCACGACCTCTACCCCAACCTCAAAATTGTTTTTACAGGATCAAGCGTGATGCGTCTCAAGGATGAGAATCCAGAACTGAACGGCATCGTGCAGTCTTACAATCTCAGAGGTTTCTCATTCCGAGAGTTTATCAATCTTTTGACAGGTAATAGTTTCCGTCCCTACTCGCTTGATGAGATCCTCAACGACCATGAGCGTATCATCAAGCAAATACTGCCGAAAGTGTCACCCAACAGATACTTTCAGGACTATGTACACCACGGTTTCTATCCTTTCTTTCAGGAGCACCGCAACTATAGCGAGAACCTGCTGAAGACGATGAATATGATGACCGAGGTGGATATCTTGCTCATCAAGCAGATCGAGTTGAAGTACCTGACAAAGATTAAGAAACTCTTCTACCAGATTGCGGAGGACGGATCAAAGAAGGCGCCCAATGTCAGCCGTCTGGCCCACGATATTGAAACCAGTCGCGCAACGGTGATGAACTACATCAAGTATCTGACCGACGCTCGTCTGCTGAACCTCATCTATCCTGTCGGTGAAGAATTCCCCAAGAAGCCGTCGAAGGTGATGCTCCACAACTCGAACCTTCTCTATGCCATCTATCCGATTCAGGTGGAGAAGCAGGAGGCGATGGAGACCTTCTTTGTCAACTCGATGTGGAAGGACCACAAGGTCAACACAGGCAGCAGGGATTGCAACTATCTGGTGGACGGCAAACTGAAGTTCCGCATCATGGATGCCCAGCAGATGCAGCGCACCAAGATTCAACCGGACGTCATCTACGCACGCTATAACACAGAAATAGGAAGAGGCAATCAGATACCTCTCTGGCTACTGGGATTCTTATACTAAACAAATCAATATAATAATTAAATAGGTATTATTCATAAATAATTTTATCAAAACAAAAATGGCTAAAGAAAAGAAATTTATCACCTGTGATGGTAACGAGGCTGCGGCTCACGTGAGTTACATGTTCTCGGAGGTAGC
>FLNX01000462.1_pt1 | contig 47515 bp, 44 predicted proteins | sample 1140341 | NCBI WGS metagenome assembly FLNX01 (sample SAMEA3878208, study PRJEB12797) | bioreactor metagenome | biome: Moose rumen | place: Sweden | collected 2011-10
AAGCTTCCGCAGGCGGAACTTCAGGCGGTAGTCTGTTTTTGTTGGAACTCATTCGCCTGTGCCCTTTTTGTCTTACTTGCGAATGGATTATAATGCGTTTGCCCTGCAAGTTCCTTGATATTTATGGAAAATTTCAGTATCATTTTTCATTATGGCAAAGAACAGCAACAAAGCATCCGGAGGCTCTTTTCTTGACAAAATCCTCAGTCTTTTTGGCGGCGGAGATCCGGAGGCAGACAAGAAACGGCTTTTAAAAAACATTGCAAAACAGCTTTCTCACACAAAATATAAATTCTACAAGCAGAACGGCGACCAGATTTTACCCCTTTTTGGAAAATTCATCTGGGATATCTACAAGACCATCGGTCCCTGTCAGATGATGTTCCACAATCAGGAAAATCCCAACTACTTCAAGCATATCGTCATAAACTATTCCCTTTCAGACGAGCAGAAGGCTTTGGAAGAGACCCTCAACGAAGATGCCATCAAGAACATGGCTTCCAAAATGAATTTTGCCGACCTTAAAAAGAAAATTCGGGAAGATTTGGAAGTCTTTGCGGGTGGATTTACCGATGAAAAAGTCATCAAGACGGACAATATGTACACGCTGCTCATGGCATTCCGCTCATTCTGTACCTTTGACTTTTTCTTCATGCTCAAGAAATTTGACTCCTCTATTCACGAAGGCGACTTTAACAAGGTTCCACGCTTTGAATCCATCGATGCAAGTTATCTGGCTGACGACATCAAGGATTTTGCCTCTATCGTTGCGTCCATACCCTATGACAGCGACTGGAATGACATGTTTGCCATGTTCAAGGAAGTCCGTGGCACAGAACCGATTAAGGCGGCGCAATGGGCAAAAATCATGCAGCGGCTTCAGGGACTCCAGCGCGGTCACATTCTGGACATGATGATTCAGCTCATCACCAAAGACCCCTCTTATCACACGTCAGGAGAAATGAAGAGCGAGCAGGTTGTTGACCCCTATCTGGATAAAATCAAGAACGAGGCAAACAACACGGTCAACCGCCTTGAATCTGCGCAGAAAAATTCCAAGGTGGACAGCATCTTGATGCAGATTTTCAACACCACCAACATCACGGTGCTCAAAAACTACACGGAAGGTGGTGCCGCCCCCTTTGCAAAGAAGGAACTGGGTGACTTTGAATATGCCCGTGCCCTCAACTACCTCAAGGCCTTCCTCGTGGAATTCGTAAAGCGCGACGTGCGTGAATATGCCGATTTGGTTTTGATTCGCGGTCAGTGGGCTACAACGCCCCTTTCCCAGCAGATGAGCGACGCATACAATGCCATCCTGCAGATTTCTGATGCCATCACCAATTTTGACGACAAGATGGCGGCAGACGGCGAAGTTGGCATCAAACTCAAGACACATCTTCCCAGCACCGAACGCAGCAAGGAAGCGGCAAATATCGTGCGTACCCTCATTGGAGACGCAAATGACGAGGCTAAAGGATACATCGTCAATTGCACCAAGAACATCATCATCTTTGCCCGAAACGTTAAGGCTCTGATTGACGACTATCCCAAGAAGAGCCCGGAGATGATTGTAAACTGGAAAGAACTTGACCGTTTTGCCGAGCATCCAATAAATGAACTGGCAGTTGAGGTCTACAAAAAAATGTACCTCATCTCCAGCCTGATGCAGAGTCTGTTGGGTGGGGGCCAATAATTTCTGCATTTTTACACTGAAAAAAAGATACGAAGCGACCGATAATAAGGTATGGCAAACAGTTACGAAAAGCCTGATTTTTGGTCACGGAAAGCATTCTCAGAAGGCTATCCTGCCCGCTCGGTTTACAAACTCAAGGAAATCGACGAGAAATTCGGCATGATAAAAAAGAATTATCATGTGCTGGACTTAGGTGCTGCCCCGGGAAGCTGGACAACTTTTTTACTCCGTTCATTGGACGGAAGTGGAAAAGTAGTCTCCTGCGATTTGAATCCACTGGCAAAAGACGTAAAGGGCGACAACCTTGTCTTTATTCAGGGGGATTTAAATGAGGCAGACATCCGTGCATCCATCCAAAAAGAAGGTCCCTTTGACTTGCTTGTTTGCGATGCGGCTCCATTGACGACGGGAAACCGAGTTGTTGATACGGCACGCTCCACCGGTCTGGTAAAGATGGCGGTGTGGTATGCCCAGACAATGCTCAAAACTGGCGGAAATTTTGCCGTAAAGATTTTTCAGAACGGCGACCAGCAGAAAATCCTTATGGAAATGCGAAAACTGTTTCAGTCAGCAAAGGGATTCAAGCCGGAAGCATGCCGCTCCGAGTCATTTGAAACATACTTAATCGGGCTGAATAAAAAATAGGTCAGTTCAAAAAGGAATGAAAAGTGGTACTTAAACATACTGATTTTAAGAAACTATTGGAAAGCGCGACAATTGCCCTGGGTGCCTGCTCACTCGTCGTACTTGTTGCCGTCATTACCATAAAATCCCGCACGCCGGAAACTCCAATGAGCGGCATGGGCGGTCTGGAAACTCCTGGGCTTCCCATTGTCACCGATGAAGTGATTGAAGGTGTGGCTCAGGACATTGATGCCCCCTACACCGAGCATATTGAACTTTCCTATGCTGCCTACCGCGTAAAGCCCGGCGACATGATTGGCATTATCGCTCAGGAAAACGGCATTACAGAAGACACCATTATCAGCGTAAACAATATTCGTTCTTCACGCCTCTTACAAATTGGCACCTATCTGAAGATTCCTTCCATGCCGGGCATTCTCTACACCGTGCGCAAAAACGGCGAAACAGTGGAATCCATCGCAGAAAAATATGAGATTGACGCAGAAAAATGCGCCACGGTAAACAACCTCGCCCTTTCCGATTCCCTTACTGCGGGCACCACCCTCTTTGTACCGGACGCAGAAATGGACTGGGTGACACGGCAGGAAATCAACGGTGACCTCTTTAAAAAACCGATTCACGCCCGCTGGTACCTCACCTCTCGCTGGGGCTGGCGTGCAAGTCCCTTTACCGGGGCACGCTCATACCACAGTGGCGTGGACATGGCCTGTCCTCAGGGAACAAATATTTTTGCCGCCATGGATGGAAAGGTCACTTCCACCGGCTACAATGCCACCTACGGAAACTACGTGATTATCACTCACCACTCAGGCTACCAGACGCTCTACGGCCACATGAGTGCAATCCTCACCGTAAAAGGCAAATACGTCACTCCCAGCATGGTCATCGGCAAAGTAGGCAGCACTGGTTTGAGTACAGGTCCCCACCTGCACTTTACCGTCTACAAAAACGGCAAGACTGTAAACCCCCAGAATCTCTGGAACTAGAGGCGGGGAGCCTTACCGAAGGCCTTTTACCCCGCAATGGTTCCTATTTTCTTGACGAAGAAATCTAGATTTGCAGCCACAAAAATGGCGCAATAAGCCGTCACTGCAAGCGCAAAAACCAGATAAAACGAAAGCAAAAGCGTTTCGCTGTGAATCGCACCATGAAAAAATCCAAAAGCCAGCATAAACAGCACCATGAGAATGCCGCCAAAAATCCAGCCATGCATACTCACAGGCTTAGCCTTTTCCGCGCTCCATGAGGGAATAATTTTTTGCATCAGGTCAGTAATGGATGAGTCGGTAAGGGGCGTCGCCACGGCAAGAGGACGGGCGGCAATGCCCTCGGCTCTGGTCAACAGGCGTACCTGTGTGCGGCATGTCTTACAGGTAAGAAGATGCAGCGTCACCGCCAGAGGAATGCGCTCATTCTTGTCCAGGGCAAGATACGTGTCCATAACTTCTTCGCAATTCTTAGTTTTCATAAAAGCCTCGCAATTTTTCCCTGAGCAGTTTTTTTGCCCGGAAGATATGGGATTTCAGCGTGTTTATCGGATAGCCGGTAATCACGGCAATTTCTTCATAGGAAATGTCGTAGTAAAAATAAAGTTCAAGGCAAAGGGCATATTTTTCAGGCAGGTCATGCAGGGCTTCCTGAACGGCCTCCACCGTAATGCGGCGAATCTCTTTTTCTTCGGGGGTAAAGTCCGCATCCACGAGCAGCACTTCATCGGCAATGCTGGCCGCTTCCTTGCGTCTGTTCACCGCATTTACCGCCCTTGTGTAGGCAATGCGCATAAGCCAGGTAGAAAATGCCGATTCGCCACGAAATTGACCAAGGCTCTGGTAGACTGTAACGAAGACTTCCTGCACAAAATCGTCAGCATCGGCTGCGTTCTTAAAGAAACTCATGCCCAGTGCCGCGACACGTTTTTTGTAGAGAGCCATAAGTCGGGCAAAGGAACGACTGTCTCCGCCAAGCACCGATTTTATCAGCGCGGCATCCCGTTTTGCGGCAATTATCTGCTCAATGCTTCTGAATGTGTCAGTCTGCATCGCGGGATAAAAAATCCGGGTTCAGCTTATAAAAGACCAGCAAACTCAATCCCAGGGAAAGCGGTATCAAACCACCAAGCAAGGCCGCTGATTTTCCGCTCATGAGGGCAAAAAAGACCGTCAGCACCAGCCCCACAAATGAAAGCAAAAGTCCAATCAGCAGGGAATAAACCTTAAAGTTAAAGGATTCCTTCTTGTAGTTACCGTTTTTTATCTGCAATTTTTTTTCACTGTGCCGCCACAAAAGATAAAAGAAAATCACTGTACCGCCGATAACAATTCCCACAATCGGAATGACTGCGATAATCACCTGTGCGGCAGGACTGGCAATAGTAGTATTCATGTGTTACCTCTGTTTTCTTAGACACCAAGCGGCAAAAAAAGTTGCGGCAAAAGTCGCCCCGCAGGAATGTAAAGTCAGTCTAAAAACTGATACTCATTAAAATAAATCTCGGTCACCTTTCCAAGCACCAACTGGTCATTTATTCGGGTCAGCAAATCCGCCTTTACGAGGGCTTCGCCCTGAGAAAGCAACTGGTCTACCGTGTAATCAACAAAATAGCCAGTGATAATGGCCTTGATTGCACGCAATTTGGTATCAAGTTCCTCATAAAAGGCTGCGTCGTCTCCAGCGTAGGAAAGCCAGGGAGAAATCACCACCACCGCCCGCCGGTCATTTTCATCAGGAGCCGTGGAAGAACGAAGCTGCCCTATTTTGGTAAAGGCTTTTTTGCCTGCGCTTTGCAAGGAAGATGCCATCTGCTCTGGACGAGGGTCAGTGTGGCGCAAGCCTTTTCCGGGCTCGGCATTCTTAGTCAATACAGCCACCGCCGTTCCTCCGATGATGAGTAGAGCCACCGCAATCACAGTGCAGAGAAGGATTTTGTTCACGTCAATTTTCATGGAAAAAAGTGTAGCAGAAATCGGTGGAACTATCCACTGATTTACTATATAATGAACCGTATTCTGCCGAAAATATAAGGAAGCAATATTTTAAAAAGGAGTGCCTGCCAGTGTCAGCTGGACAAAAAATTGCGGTAAGTCTTTTAGTTTCCGTCATTCTCTTCGCCGCATTTGCGGTTGCCGCCTTCGCAGGGCTTTTTTCCCTTGTAGAAGCGCGTTTTTATCAGCCACTCATTGTAAAGTCCATAGAACAGCGTTTGGCTACTGTGGCAGAAAAAGAAGAAGAATACAGCGAAGCCCTTGCCCAGCGTTTTGCCGCCTTTACTGCAAGCAAAGACATTGCCTCCTATGCTTCTGCATCCCCCACAGACAGTGCCCAGAAAAACCGCACCCGCCTTACGGGTACTCTTTTTTCCCAAACTCCCAGCCTGACGGGAATCCGCATCATCGACAAAAATGGGCGCAACATACATTTCAGTTCCTTCGCAGCCGATGAAAAGTTCCGCTCAAAAAGTCAGGTCTCGTACAAAAACTACACGGATTTGGAAGAACTTTCCTTTGACGTGATTTCCTGCGAGGATGTGCGTAAGGGAACAGGGTCTGGCCACCGCATTGTGTACGACCAGAAGAAAAACCACATTCTTTATGCATATCCTTTTTACGATGCGTATGCGGTCTATCGCGGAACAATTGTCTTTTACTGCGATGCCGATGACTTTAACCGTTTTTTGACATCCCAGAACATCATAGCCCTAAATGAAAACTTTGTCCTTGTTTCAAGCGAAGTGACCGCTTCTCAAAAAAATATCGGCGGCTATGTATGCGGTCTTCCTGTCGTGGGAAAAGAGGTGCTCACATCCACCCTGATAGAAAAAATTGTCGGAAACAAAGCCACGGCACTGGAAAAAATCGCCGCTACAGAAGACGGAAACTGGCTTGCATTCATTCTCTTTAATCAAGACGGCAGTTTTATCGCCCGCTTTATCAAAGACGAAACGCTGCTTTTTTCGCTTCCGGTTAGAATACTGCTGCTTACGATAGTCTTCCTCACCCTCTTCCTGGTGATTTTCCTGATTTTCAACCTCCGCCATGATGATATGGTGGTCATAAAAGACCGTATTCGCCGGTTTCAAGTTGCATTCATCGAAGAATACACCGAAAAAAACAAGGCAGGCACACTCAAATTGCTCCCCGCAGACCTTGAGAGACGAAAACTCGCCCTAAATACAGAAATCAAGCAGAGTCTGGGAAAACGGGGAAAGCGACACGAAGCAGAAGTAACTGCCCTGCTCGACCGCAACTGGAATGAAATCATGGGAAGACTTGCCCCCACCCAGGGAGCAGCACTTACGTCTCACTCCACTGACACTGCAGAAATCAAGCGTATGCTGGAAGAAGTGCTGGGAAGCGGAAGACTACAGATTTCATCAAAACCTCAGGAGACTCCCCCGACCCATACAAACCCGCGCGAAAATCCCGCAGAACAAAAAGTAGCTCCGCTGGAAGAAGCTGAAGGACTTGCGGAAGCAGAAGAAGTGGACGAAGTTGAACCCTTGGACGAAGTAGAGGAAGCAGAAGAGACCGAACCTCTGGAAGAAGTGGACGAAGTAGAGCCAATTGAAGAAGCTGAACCGCTGGACGAAGCAGAGGTGCTGGAAGAAGCAGAAGAAGTGGACGAAGCAGAGGTGCTGGAAGAAGTAGAATCACTGGAGGAAGCAGAAGAAGTGGACGAAGCTGAATCACTGGAGGAAGCAGAAGAAGCGGACAAAGCTGAATCACTGGAGGAAGCCGAAGAACTTGCGGAAGTGGAAGAAGTGGACGAAGTTGAACCCTTGGACGAAGTAGAGGAAGCAGAAGAGACCGAACCTCTGGAAGAAGTGGACGAAGTAGAGCCAATTGAAGAAGCTGAACCGCTGGACGAAGCAGAGGTGCTGGAAGAAGCAGAAGAAACGGACGAAGCTGAATCACTGGAGGAAGTGGAATCGCTGGAGAAAGCCGAAGAAGATGAGCCAACAGAAGAAATCGTAATGATGACCGAAGACGAAGCACTGACATTCAGTTCTCCCAGTCAAGACAGCGAAGAAGATGCCGATGACGATGATTTGGAATTCTTTGAGGTCGTTTCTCCAAAAGAAATGTTTGCAACAAACACTGACAGAACCCCCGTACCTTCAAGAGAAGTCATTGAAAAACCGCTGCATGAGCCGGAAGACTTACCAGTGCTGGAATCAACAGAGACTCCCACCCGCTCCCGCTTTTCATTCTGGAATTTTGGCCGCAACGACACGCCTGTTACCGAAGTACTGACAGACAGCGAAGAAACGGCAAAAAGCACGCAAAAAGCCCCTGCCGCAAAAGAAGTGACTGCATCGCAAAAAGACGCAACGCCCCTGACGGAAAAAGCAAAAAAGCCTGCCGACACAATTCAGGAAGATGCAAGCGGAATCTATCATATTGCAGACAACCTGCCGCTGGACTCCATGAAACTGGACGAAAAATTCAAGCAGCTGGTTGATTCTGTTCTGGGGTAACGTATGCAGCCTTTTTTATTGCTCACCGCAATCTATCTTGTTTTTGCCCTTCCCGCCTCACTGTACGACAGCCGCACGTTTCGCGTTCCCCTGTGGTATGTGGGAATCGGTGCCGCCGCACTCATTGTATTCTATATATTTCATCCCTACCCTTTTAGCACCTCATTCAAAGTCTTTGGTCTGGGAAATCCTCTGGTGGCGGCCATAAGCGCAGCAGTCCTCTATCTGCTGGCTCGGCTTTTGACTGGCGGTGCTCTTGGCTGGGGCGACGTTATTTTTGGCGCATACACCGCCCTCTACACAGGATTTCCCCTGGTCTTTTTTGCAATCGCCTTTGCCGCTCTCTGCGGTCTTTTGTTTTACCTCGCCCTTGCCGTGCGTGACAGCTGGCGAAAAAAACAGCAGTTTATATTCCGTCCGATTTTTGCCATCCCCTACCTGCCTTTCATCACCTTTGGAGCAATTCTTTCTCAAGTGCTGTTCCGCTTTTTCTTCTAATATGCTATACTGACGCCACTATGGAAATTGATTTACATAACCTTAAAAAAGCATATAAAAGCATTTCCACCTCAGGTTACGTTACTGCAGTACAGGATGTAAGCCTGCATATTCCGTCAAACACCATCTTTGGCATCATTGGAAAAAGCGGTGCAGGTAAGTCTTCCTTAGTCCGCCTTGTCAGTCTTTTGGAAGAACCGGATTCTGGCGAAGTTCTCTATGACGGAAAACGCGTTGACATCCTCTCAGGCAAAGCCCTGATTGAACGCCGCAGAAAGAGCGGCATGATTTTTCAGAACTTCAATCTCTTTTCCTCCCGCAACGCTGCAGAAAATATCGCCTACCCCCTGGAAATTTGTGGAGTTCCAAAATCAACAATTCGCAGCCGTGTTGCAGAACTGCTGAACTTAGTCGGCCTTGCAGACCGTGCCGAAGCAGCAGTCAGTACATTGAGTGGCGGTCAGAAGCAGCGCATTGCCATTGCCCGCGCCCTGGCAAACAATCCCGACATCCTTTTCTGCGATGAAGCAACCAGCGCCCTTGATCCGCAAACTACTCAGTCCATTCTCAATCTAATTCGGGAGATTCAGAAAAAGATGAACCTCACGGTTGTGATGATTACCCACCAAATGGAAGTGGTACGTGACGCATGCAGTCTGGTAGCAGTCGTAGACAACGGTCAGGTTGTGGAAAATGGCAGCGTTGATGAAATTTTCATGCATCCAAAAAGCGATGTAACAAAAGACTTCCTTTCGCACTTACATCAAAATCCCCGTGCGGAAGATCAAAAGGGTCTTGTTCGCTGGAGCAAGGGTGGTGGCAAATACATACTCCGCTTTCACAATTCGCTCACCGACCAGCCGATTATCAGCAATATCGCAAAACAATTTGACGTTACCTTTAATATCCGCGCGGCTGGCATTCAGTCCCTGCAGGAACATAAAGTGGGCACCCTTGTCATGGATTTTGACGGAGATGCAGCGGAACTTGCAAAAGTCATGGCATACCTAAAGGATATTGGCATTAGCGTAGAGGAGGCAGAATAATGAGCAGCGTACAGATGATTTTTAACCTTGTTTCTCAGGCAACCCTACAGACGCTTTCCATGGTGCTCTTTTCCACCATATTTTCAGTCCTGCTGGGCTTACCCCTGGGAGTACTTCTTTTTACCACAGCCCCCCTCAGCGACATCAGCCCCCACCCCGTGCTGAATCAAGTGCTTTCCCGCATCGTAAATATCCTGCGGTCTTTTCCCTTTATCATTCTGATGATTTTACTCTTTCCCCTTTCCCGTCTGATTCTCCACACCAGCATCGGAACCAAGGCAACTATCGTTCCCCTTTCCATTGCGGCCGCTCCTTTTGTAGCACGTGTCATTGAAACCGCCCTCAAGGAAGTTGACCATGGCGTTATTCAGGCGGCCCGGGCAATCGGCTCCACAAACTGGCAGATTATCCGCAAAGTCTTGTTGCCGGAGGCTCTACCTTCACTGGTAGACGGCATTACGCTGACGATTATCAACTTAATCGGCTATTCTGCAATGGCAGGGGCAATCGGTGGCGGCGGTCTGGGAGACCTGGCTATTCGCTACGGCTACCAGCGTTTCCGCACCGACATCATGTTTGTTGCCGTCATCGTCATCCTGGTTCTCGTAGAAGTCATTCAGGCCGTGGGTACAAAAATCAGCGGACAGATAATCAAACACCGCTAAGTTTTCAATGGACTTTTCATCAGTCCTGTACTATACTATACTATAGGACATGGATGCAAGATTTTTTTCACGTTTGCACAAAATTGAAGGAGTCCTCGGCAAGGCTCTGCCACCAGAAACAAATGCTGACTGGCAGAAACTTTCTTTTGGCAGGATTGACGACTGCATCACAAAAGAACACATGGGGCAACTTATCCTACCAAATTATAACCTTATCTCCTTAGGCGGCAAACGGTGGCGACCACTTTTGCTGGTACTCTGTGCTGAACTTGCCGCAGAAGCAAAGGGAAACTGTGCCGCAGGCAACGAAATCGCATACCGCCTCACTCCTTTAGTTGAGCTCATACACACTTCCAGCCTCATCATGGACGACATTGAAGACAGTGCAGACATGCGCAGGGGAAAGCCCGCCGCTCACATCACTTTTGGACTGGATGCGGCTTTGAACGCAGGCTCATGGCTGGGCTACGAGGCAGCAGCCTGTATTGACGACCTGCATCTGCCTGCTGAACTTAAAAACACTTTCTACGCCCTCTATCTGCTGGAATGTCGCCGCCTGCACCTTGGACAGGCAATGGATATTTTCTGGCACCGCAATCCCGCACTGATTCCCACGATAGAAGAATATACCGCCATGGTTCGCAACAAAACAGGTACGCTGGCCCGCATGGCAGTTAAACTCGGCATTCTTGCAGGAGCAGGCAGCAAGGAAGAAGCGGAACGCGCCGGCATAATCGCCGAGGATATTGGCGTAGGATTTCAGATTCTTGACGACGTAACAAACCTTACCACTGGCAATCCCGGCAAAAAGCGTGGCGATGATATTGTGGAAGGCAAAAAATCCCTGCCAGTACTTCTCCATTTGCAGGAACACCCCGCCGCACAGCAAAAACTGGAATCCCTGTTTACAAAAGCCCGGGAAGAAGGCATTGACTCTCCTGCGGTAGAAGGCGCGATTGCACTGCTTTCCACAAGTGATGCCATTGAAAAGGCCCGCCAGAAAGGAAATGAGCTTGTGGAAACAAAAAGCCGCGAACTTGCCTCCTTCTACGGTAGCCATGGCGAGCCGTCGGAACTTATCACCGAATTATTCGGCACAATGCTCAAGAAGTGAGGAAGCCATGCGCGAATCTCCCGAAAATCTGAACACACAGGCAATCGAACTGGCTCAAAATGGCGACTACACAGAGGCAATCGCCTGCTTTAAGCGTGCCCTTTCGCTGGAACGCTATAACTATCTGCTGTGGTTTAATTTGGGCATCACCTATCGCGATGCGGGAGACTTGCCAAAAGCCCGCCATGCCCTGGAAAAAGCCTATGCGATTAACAGCGAAGACGATGACATTATAGAAACCCTTGCCCTCATCTGTTACAACATGGGCAAGACTGAAGAAGCCATGCACTATTGTGCAGAAGGCATTGAACTGAATCCAAACAATGCCCACCTCTGGAACACGATTGGAGTCATCTATTTTAATCGCTCCGATTATCCCATGGCTTGTGAAGCATTTGAACACGCCATTACCATCAGTCCCTACTACTATGACGCACTCTTTAACCTTCGCGACACCTATGATGAACTGGGTAATGCCGCTGGCGTAGAAATGTGCAAGATGCAGATGCGCCAGATTTCTCCGGACGGACGGCAGAATGCTTAGTCAGGCATTTATCACGCAAATCAAGGGAAAAGAAATCTACGCCATGCAACTCGTTACGGATGCCTGCCTGACCTGCCCCACGGGATGCATTCAGCGCGGAAAAGAATTTATCGTAAGCAACAAACGGAATTTTCCTGTGGAAAAAGGAAATGTCATCCGCATAGGGCTTCCCCGCTACAAACGGGGCATTCACGCCATTTCATCCCTGCTGCTGCCGGTTATCTGTGCCATCTTGAGCTTTCTTTTTTCTGCGGAAATAGCAAAAAAAATCGGCCTTGAAAATACCGAAGTATTCAAAGCCGCTTGTGTCATGCTTTCACTGATTGCCTCCGCCGGTCTTATCTTTATAATCAGCAGAAGCAGCCTGCATTTTTCAAAGCCTGAAATCCTGCAAGTGCTCTAGGATTTCAAAGCCATTTTTGCTCTATTATTTCTATGCCAGAACGTGCTCGCGGGCAAGTTTGCTGATTTCGTCAGCCATCTGCTCCAGCGGCACCTGTTTTTGTACGGCACCCAGTTCGTTTGCAACGCGCGGCATACCGTATACAACAGATGATTTTTCATCCTGCCCCAGCGTCCATGCACCCTGCTTGCGCATTTCCGCCAGCTGTACCGCGCCATCCTTACCCATACCAGTCATAATGACACCCAGTGCCTTGTTCTGGTAGATTTTTGCAACGCTTTCAAAGAGCACATCCGCTGACGGACGGTGACCATTGCGCTGTGGCTCCTGAGACAGCCTGATGACGTTCTTAAAGCCTTCCTGCTCCACAACAATATGGTAGTTACCCGGCGCGATGTAAATGTGTCCGCCTTCGATTTTATCTCCGTCTTCAGCCTCTTTTACTTCCAGAGCACAAATACGGTTCAAACTGTTTGCAAATTCCTTGGTAAAGCCAGCAGGCATGTGCTGAACAACCAGAATCGGCTGCTTTAGGCGCGGGTCAATCATCTTGAACACATCGCGCAATGCATTCGGACCGCCAGTAGAAATGCCAATGGCAATAATGTCGATTCTGCCGCCCTTGCGAAGGGGTGTGATAACCGGAATTTCCTTGGGCTTTCCGGCAAGACTTGCCTTGAGGGCCTCACTTGCCTTGCGGGCTTCCTCGGCCTTATTGGCAGTTTCTTTTTCAAGGAATTCATTTGCCTTGTCTTCGCCCATAACGCCCTGCAGCTTACGCTTAATGGCACGATCGGAGGCAATCTGCACGTAAAAGTCATCACGATAAACCGTCTTACCATGCAGACGGGCATACTGTCCGCCGTAAGACGAAATCATTTCAATCAGCTGGTCTGCGACTTCACTAATATCAGCGGAAATTGAGCCGTTGGGCTTGGTGATAAAATCAGATGCACCCAACTCCAGACACTGCATGGTAACTGCAGCACCCTTTTCTGCAATACTTGACAGAATGATGACTGGAATGCGGATACGATTTTCCTTGCGGTACTTTAAGAATTCCACGCCCGTCATAACAGGCATTTCAATATCAAGGACAATGACATCGGGATTGCACTTAGGGATTTTGTCAATCAAATCCTTACCATTTTCAGCCTTGCCGACAACATGCATACCGGGTACACTTTCTACCGCACGGCTTACCAAGTTGCGCATCAACGCTGAGTCATCACAAACCAATACCGAAATATCATCCATTGCCATTACTTACTCCCATAAAAAATTTGCAACGCAAACTTTGCAAAGATAAAAGCTGACGCTATCTCAGGCAGTTTTTATCCTGCCTTCTTTAACTCACCCCAAATTTTTCTGATACAAACAAGCCCACGTTGTTTTCAGGAACTCAAATTTAGTCTCCATACCAAAGAGAGACTCCGAGTGACCTATAAACAGGTAGGAATGAGGTGCCATTGAATTGTAAAAACGATCTATAACGGCCTTCTGTGCAGGCTCATCAAAATAAATAAGAACGTTTCGACAGAAAACGACATCCAGATTACGCACGCCAGAATCATTGCGCAGGTTATGATAGTCAAATTTAATATGAGACATCAACTCCTGCGTTGCCTGATACCCCTTATCCGTCTTTTTGAAGAAGCGGTCAAGATATTTCTGAGGAATTCCAGTAATGCGGGAATCAGGATAGAAGCCCTGCTGACCGACCATGAGTGACTTGAGGGAAATATCAGAAGCCGTGATATGGAATTTATACGGCGGGGGCAACACATCGCAGAGAATCATGGCAAGAGTATAGGGTTCTTCACCTGTAGAACAGCCGGCACTCCAAATGTTAATCGTATGGTCGCCCGTCTTTCTCTTTTGTTCGATGATATGCGGAAGAACATAGTTTACCAGAGCGTCAAAATGGGGTTGATTACGGAAGAAACGGGTCAGGTTTGTAGTAACCGAGTCCAGCATCTTCTTCATCTCTTCTTTATCCGAAGTAATGAGCTTGTAATACTCATCAATTGTAGCCAGCTGTTTTTCACGCAACTGCTCTTTTAGTCGGCTATCAAGAATAGACCGATTGGTCGCCGAAAACGTAATTCCACTCTGATCATAAATGAGTTTACGGAATTTATCAAATTCTGCATCAGTTAATAAGTCTGCCATAAAAGATATTATACACCCACCTACCAAAAATGTAAATCAAATTACATTTTTTTGCTGCATTTTTATCCGCATTGAAAAAAAAATACCATAATGGTACACTCTTAGCATGAGCAAGTATATATTGGTAACAAGCGGTGTGTGTTCCAGTCTTGGGAAAGGTGTTGCAACCGCATCAATCGGGAGCCTTTTGGAATGCAGTGGTCTCAAAGTAGCAATGGTCAAATGCGACCCCTACATCAACATTGACGCAGGAACAATCAGCCCCTATCAGCAGGGAGAAGTGTATGTCACTGAAGATGGCGCAGAAACTGACTCTGATCTGGGAACCTATGCCCGTTTTACCAATATCAGCGTAAACAGCGACAACTGCGTGACGATTGGCAAAGTGTACGAAGCCGTCATCAGAAATGAGCGTGCAGGCCGCTACAATGGACGTACGGTGCAGGTCATTCCCCATGTTACGGACGAAATCAAGCGCCGCATTATGAATATCGGAACAAAAACGGGTGCTGACGTGGTAATCGTGGAAGTAGGCGGTACGGTGGGCGACATTGAGTCCATTCCCTTCTTGGAAGCCGTGCGCCAGTTTAGCCACGAGCAGGGCAAGGGCAACTGCATCAACGTGCACCTCACTTTGGTTCCTGCCATTATTGGCGGTGAACTAAAGACAAAGCCCACCCAGCACAGCGTAAAGCAATTGCAGGAAACCGGTATACAGCCGGACATTCTGCTCTGCCGTTGCGAGCGAAAAATCGAAGATGACATGCGCAAGAAAATTGCCCTCTTCTGTAACGTATCCGTAGGCGCGGTATTCACATCAACTGACATCGACAAATCAATCTACGAACTTCCCGTACTCTTTCATGAGCAGGGAATAGACACGGTAATCCTGGAAAAATTAGGCTTTGCAGGCAGAACCCCCAACATCAAAATCTGGACTGACTTTTTGGGCAAACTGAAAAATCCTGCAAAAAAAATTACGGTTGCCATGGTGGGAAAGAAGGATTATCTGGACAACTGCTACAAGAGCGTTCAGGAGAGCCTGCATCATGCGGCAACCACTACATTTGGAGCCGAAGCAGAAATCCGCAAAATTGATGCGGAAACACTGGAATCCTGTGCGGACATCACTCCTTATTTTGCGGCGGTAGATGCCATTGTCATTCCGGGAAACTACGGTCAGCGAGGATTTTTGGGGCTGCTTTCCACTGTACGCTATGCCCGCGAACACAACATACCCTATCTGGGCATAGATTTGGGCATGCAGCTTATGGCTATCGAAACCGCCCGCAGCCTGCTTGGCTGGACAGATGCAGACTCCACCGAATTCATGCAGCACTGCGAGCATCCTGTCATCAGTCTGCCAGAAGAACAGACTGGCACCTCCGCTGCAGGCGTGGTAAAACTGGGCATTTCTCCAGTAAGCATCGTAAAAGGTACAAAACTGTATGACGTTTACAAAACCGAAAGCATTCAGGAACGCCACCGCTCAAAATATACCTTTGACCGCCGCTATACCGATGACATGGCAGCACAGAACCTCATCATTTCTGCACTTGCAAGCGATGACAACCAGGCAGAAGCCTTTGAATGGAAAAACCATCAGTGGGGCGTAGGCGTTCAGTTCCATCCGGAATTCATCTCTCGTCCTACCAAGCCTCATCCGCTTTTCAATGCCTTTATCGGAGCCGCGCTGAAAGGCAAAAAATGAGACCTGCCCTGCTGATTGCCGCAATGTTTTTTCTCGCAGCCTGTTCACTTGACTACGGAAAGTCCGTCAATGTGGAGGATTCGATTCCAGAATTCAGGTTTACGGAGGCAAAATACTCCCAGTATGAAAACAACAAGCAGACGCTGGAAGTTTCGGCAGAAAGAATTGAGCAGTACAAAAGCGACGGTTCATCCTATGCGAGAAAAGCAAGTTTTAGGCGGTATGATGAAAAAGGCAAGGTTGAAACTGAGGGAACCTGTGACTTACTTTCCGCTGACACCCAAAAAGACCTTTACCTGCTTTTTGACAACATCTACATGCAGTTACATTCACAGGACTTGAAAATCCAAGCAAAAACACTGCGATTTGACGGCAAAAACGAACAGATTACCAGCGGCATAGAGGACGAAGTTACTATAGAAAAAAAAGATACCCGCATTGTAGGCAGAGGCTTTAGTGCAAGTGGAGTAAGCAAAACCTTTTCCTTTGCAGATACCGTTGAAGGCACAGTCGTCACGCAGGAAGAACATGCAGAAGAAGGAGAAGACGAATGAAAAAAGCACTCTGTCTCTTTTTTGTATGCAGCCTGCTTTTTCCGCTTTTCTGTGAGACCATCACTTTTAAGGCAGACTCCCTCACTGGAACCGCTGGCAGCAGTTCAGACACCACACGCATGCAAGGAAATGCCTTTGTAAAAACCGCCACCATGGAAATTTCGGCCGACAGCATTGAACTTTCTGGCCAAGATTACCGCTATATCATTGCGGACGGCAGCGTAACGGGAAAAAATCTTGAAAGCAAAATGGAATTTACCTGCGGAAAAATGCGCTACGACCGCCAGACCAAAATAGCCTATCTGGAAGACGCAGTTCATCTGGTGGATACGGCAAATGAAGTGACTGCTGACGCACAGATTATCGACTACAACCAGAACACAGAAATTGCCATCATGCAAATCGGTATCAGCCTGAAGCAAAAAGACAACACCTGTACGGCAGCCTATGCAGTCTACCGCAAGAACGACAAAATGCTGGAAATGAGCGGAAACCCAAAAATCATACAGGGGCGGGATACCTTCCGCGCTCAGGAAATCACCCTCAACCTTGACTCTCAGGAAATCACCCTGGACGGACGGGTAAGCGGCACCGTTACAGACAGCAAGAAAGAGCCTGCAAAGGCTGCAGAAGCTCCTGGGGATACAGCAAAAGAAAATCTTGGCACAGAAAATCCACCGCCACCACCAGGTGAAGAAACAGGCGCAGAGAAAGAGCCAGCGGCAGAACCAGCGGAAAAGACGGGAGAAAAGCAATGAGCGAAGTATCAGAAACACAGAGTGATGACGACATACCAAAACACACACTCCGCGCAAGCAGCCTCTATAAATCTTTCGGCAAGAAAAAAGTCGTGCAGGGCGTAGACTTTTCCATGCAAACAGGCGAAGTATTGGGCTTACTGGGGCCAAACGGAGCGGGAAAAACGACAACCTTCTATATGATAGTCGGTTTCCACAAGCCTACTACGGGCGAAATATTTTTGGACGACCATCGCCTTACCCCCCTCCCCATGTACAAGCGTGCCCGTCTTGGCATTTCCTATCTGCCTCAGGAGCCAAGCGTATTCAGAAAACTGACCGTAGAAGAAAATATCTGGTCAATTTTGGAAACCAGACGCGATTTGAGCCGTGCAGAAAAAAAACAGCGTCTTGAAGAATTGATTGAAGAATTCTCGATTGGAAGAATCCGCAAGCAGCCAGCCTTTACCCTGAGCGGTGGTGAGCGTCGCCGCACGGAAATTGCACGTTCTCTTGCCATTGAGCCTAAATTTTTGCTTTTGGACGAACCTTTTGCCGGCATTGACCCCATTGCGGTTGCCGACATCAAGGGAATGATAACATTGCTGGCCAAGCGGGGAATCGGCATTTTGATTACCGACCACAACGTGCGCGATACCCTGGAAATCACTGACCGGGCAATTATCATCAGCACCGGTCAGATTATGATTCAGGGAAGCAAGGAAGAAATCCTTGCCAGCGAAGTCGCCCGCGAGATTTACTTGGGCAAAGACTTCAGCATGTAAGGATTATGCCAATAATTTTCCTGCCCGATAGGAACAGGCAAGATAACTCGGATTACTGTAATACACATTTGAATTGAAATAGGAAATTTCATCACTGATAAACGATGAAAACACATCAATAACCGTCTGCGCTACATCATCAAGCATAACAGCAGAAATAAGCCGCTGATACACACGCCCAATCGCAGAAACAGAAGGAACAGTGTATTTGCACACCTTCTGCACATCATATGTTCCCTCGTCAATTGAAAGTTCTGCAACAAGTTCATCGGCAACCTGCTCAAAAGGCAGGCAATGATTCACTTCTGCAAGTCGAAGTTGACGCAAAATAATTGGCTTAGAGAAATACGAAATTATTTTTGCAGGCGTATTTTTTGTTTTCCGCGCGATATACTCAATAAGCGTACATAGATAAAAAAGATTGTCCTGCTCCTGCTCGGTCATAGTGATTCACTCCTTAAAAAAGAAAGACATTGCAATGCCCGAATAGTATGAAAACTTATTTGATGCGTCGGATGCTTGAATGCCGCCAGTTCCCAAAACGCTTTTCGAGAAATTGTGCCCGCAAGAAAATCGTTTACGAAATTCCAAATGGTATCATCTGCCATCGGCCCTTCCACAATATCATACGAGTGAACATAACCGTCTCGGCATTTACCGATAAAATCCAACCACTCGTCCGTCATTTCTTCAAATTTCAAAAGAGAAAGTGTCGGATTTTCTGCATACGAATAGACATTTATCACGCCGGATTCAGATTTTCGGTCAGCCCATTTATATGCCTGCTCATAACTATTCGTGCAATAAAATCCCCATGAAAAATCTTTTGCATACTGCGTCTTGCGGATTTCAGGAAATTTAAGAACATCGCTGCTACCGTGATACAATTCCATGACTCTAGTATAGCACAGAATACGAGAACGCGCCACATAAGCAGAAAGTCTGTGCTTTTATCTACAGAGGCGATTTTTTCAGCACGATTTTTTTGTCATAGGCAAAGAGCGTAAGCGTGTCGCCCCGCAAGTGGTACCTGAGTAAGGCGCGATAGGGTGTATCATACATCGCCGCAAAGAAGACATATTCAGGAAGCGCATGATAGCGTGCATAGTCTGCGGCTGTGTAGTCTCCGGCTGTGTAGTCTGCGGCTGTGTCAAACCGTCTTTCCTTTTCAGTTACCAGTGCAGAAAAATCGTCGTCGTCCTCATAGTCAGAGCAGTCATCCTTAACCACATACATCATCCCCTGTTCATAAAAGGCTGACCCCAAAAAGTCAAAGGCAAATGTTTCGCCCTCTATCGTCACTAAAAGAGCCTCTTCCGAAAAGCAAAGCGTCATGCTCATATCGGTCGCTTCTTTTCTGGCTTTTACTGATTTCCATTCGCCATCCAGCAGGCTTTGCCGCCGACGCGCATTGGGCCATCCCCGCTTTTTCACAAGGGATATGATTCTGCCGCCAAGTTCAAGAGTCAAAGTACCCGTGGTAAAAGTAACATCAGCAGACATGGTGTAGGGAATCGTAATCTTGCGGGGAAGCTCCTCATTCTTTTCGCCACTATGGCAATGATTCATCACGGTAACATACAAAGCATGTTGGTCATGTGCATAGACACCTTCGATGGGCTGAGAATAACTTTCGCCTGCAACATCGCGCGGATACATCATAATGGAATTGTTGTTGATAATTACATACTCAAAGCATTGTCCATCTTCAGCAGACGCTTTCCATACCCCCATCAAGTTCTGAAGATAATCAGGGCGATCCGTTGTATCGACATATGTTTTATGCATTTCGTTTTTGCTGCACCCAATGAATGCAACGATGCCGAGCAGACAAAACAGGATTTTTTTCATGTGCGACTCCTTTTTGTGAGAGTATAATGTCATTTTATCCATTTGTTAATCCCGTAACCAATCGCTATCGCTATTTTTCAGTCTCGTTGCATTCTGCTTAGAATCAGTTACCGTCAACAAGGTGCCCTTTCGTGTTCTCCAACCTACAGTATTTTCAAACAAAACATCTGTAAGATTATCACACTTGTTAAAAGCATAAAGATTAATGTATGTCACTGCAGAAGGAATCTGTATACTCTTTAGATTTGTGCATCCCCTAAACATATTCTGGTGCAAGGCAGTCATTCCTACAGATAATGCAATTTCGCGTAAATTTATACATCCACTGAACATCCCCAAACCTTGGCCTGCAATATCATTTGAACTTATTATCGTACTATTCGTTACAGTATCGGGGATGCGGACAGCATTAAGCCCTACGCACCCTTCAAATGCATAATTACCTATTTGTATCACACCATCCGGTATTGTTATTGATTCAAGCGCAGAGCAGCCAGAAAATGAATAATTGCCCAAGATTCTTGCCGCAGGCGGAAGCTGTACAGACTGTAAGTAAGTGCAATTTCTAAATGCACCATAATTAAGCATATATAAATTTGTAGGCAAAACAATGGAAGCAATTTTGCTATCACTAAATACATCACCCAAGACTATTCCCGAATCTTCTATTTTAAAGAATTTTTTGCTATAGCCGGCATACCAATAATTTGAAGTTGTTTCAGAAGGAATTGCCTCAGACATATCAATTGTGATTTCCGCTGCACTTTCCGCTGTACTTCCTTTCAATTTTTCCGATAGAGCCTTAATATTCTCACTTGAGAATGTTCCTTGCAGTGTAATTTTTACAGCATCATTGCCCATAAGCAAGGATAAGTAAGAAAATATTCGAAATTGTTTTATCTGTAATAACGATATTGTTTGGGTCATATTCAGTGACCGCTTTTGAAAATTTATATTCGGTATCTTTAAGGGCTGAAATACGCATAAAAATAATTCCTGTGCCCTTTGGAACAAGTGTTATCATATCCCCATAACACGCTAATCCATCATAGTCAGAAGAAAATTCTGCTATGCTGTTTCCAAACTCAATTTTCAAATCTCCTTGTTTGAAAAAAGAGCACAAAGAATCAGTGGTGACGGCAAAATAATATATAGCCGTACTGTCAGCAGAAAGTGTTCCCGTTGTTTCATAAGACAGAGGGCTTGCAAGGCTTGTTACGGCATTTGTTGTTGCTCCAAAGACTCTTTCTTCTGAAAGTGAAACTGGCTCATCATTCTCCAAAACTGCAATGGAAAAACAACCATCGGGAGAATTCTCTGCCAATCCAACTCTGAGCCAAACCGTTCTATCCCGCGCTACGGAAACTTTTTCTTTTGCGGAAATTTTTCCACCTTCTGTATAGCCGCTAGATGTGTCAAAAGTCCAATATTCATTTTTGCTTTCTGAATACCAATAGTGGCCAGAAAGTGTGGGATCTGAACCAAATGTACCTTTTATGTTTACTTGGCAACCACCATTTTCTGCTGAGTATTCATCTGTGCCATTCGCACTATCATTCCAAAAGATTCTGTATGCTTTATCTTCCTTTGCGGAAAATGACAACACTACATATCCGCTCGGAGCAATTCTTCCCCATACCCATGCATCATCTGGCACATCCGCCCCCGTTGTGATTTTGGTTTTATAATCTTCTGCCGCAGACTCATCACCGCTAGTTCCAGTAGTTTCCTTGCCATAATCAACACCTAAAGCATTTGCCAAAGATTCACATGCACTCGGATTCTTCTCATTAAGTGAATTTGCACAGGATAAGTAAAACACACCAGTGCAGCAACTTAATAACATAGCACACCTAAACAATACCTCTGTCATCTTCATACGCGCCTCCTTACCATCCCCATCCAATAGTAGCAGTAACAGTATCAACATAACCTGCGTTATAGAGATATTTCAAACTGTATGCAGTACCAATTACAAAGTGCTTGAATACAATGTCAAGGCCAGCCGTGCCTCCAAGGGAAACACCAACAGGCCCGCCACCAACCGAAGTAAAATAAACACCTGGCTTTCCAGCTATATATGGACGGATTTTTCCAATCATTCCTGACAGCCCCACAACAGCACTCATATTCATAAGGAATATGCTGGTCCTTGTCGCCTGTTTCCTATACGCATCATCCACCCCTGTAAACATTGCATCGACATCAAGACCTGCAAACAAATGCCTTCCACCAACAAACATCCACTCCCCTCGCAAATCAAATCCCTGAAAGAATGCACCGTTTACATATCCCGCAGAAATATAGATGCCTTTTGCACGGGAACGTTGCCCTGATTTTTCGTAACTCTGAGCAGTTTTTTTTGACGAATCGCCATCAGGAGAAAAATCTTGCGGAGCAGTTTTAACACTTAGTTGAGGAGAAGTTGTGTTTAGTGAACTAGACGACTGTGGTATTTTACTATTTGAAAGCCTCTCAAGTGCTTTTTTTGCTAATTCATCTCCCTTTTCAGCGGCTTTTTGATATAAATCAACAGCAATTGTGAGATTTTTTTCAACCCCATATCCGTTTTCATACATTATTCCCAAATTTCGTTGTGCTACCGGGTTTTCCTGAAAGGAGGACTGTCTGAATAATTTAAATGCTTTTTTGAAATCTTTGGAAACACCATATCCATATAGATAACATGTGCCCAAAAGATTTTGTGCGCCTGCGTGCTCTGCTATTTCGATTGTTTTCTCTAAATAAGCAATCGCTATTTCATATTCCTTTTCTCTGAAAGCCTTTTCTCCAAGCGAGTAATTGAATTCAGCGATGCGATTTGTAAGCGATGAATTATAATATTTTTTAGGTGAAAGCCGTTCTCCACCGCCATACAATGAGAAAGCCGCCCAAAAATACGGATGTGACCACTTTTCACTTTTTCTGAATTCAGATTTTACCGCTTGATAACATTCAGAATATGAAAGCCCCGATTTTCGCTTTTCATACATTTTGGTCATAAAAACGGCGGTCGCCTCGTCATCAACGCTCCATAAACTCACACCGACATTTCGTCCGCCAGCGACCATAAACGCCCGCGATAGTCCTACCATGCCTTCGCCCGCTCGAATTTCGCCAAGACCTGTTTCACAAGCAGAAAGACAAACCATATCAGCATCTAAATTCAGGGCAGTCACTTCGGGAACAGTCAGATAACCGTCATCATCAGAAACATTTGAAAATTGCCCCGAAACTTCCGAAAATAATACACTCGAAAGTTCCGCAATATCGGTATCAAAATAGCCGTGACAGGCAAAATGTAATATCGAATATTGAGTCAAAATACCATCTTTTGAAAATTTTTTTACATTTTTTTCAGTCGCCTTTTCTTGTGAAAAAACATCAATCTGCCCGTCAGAAAAAACATCATTCTGCAAACTAGACAATTCGCTCATCGTATAGGGCAAGTCGCCCCATTCTAACTTTTTTTCATCGAAATAATATCCTGGCCCGTTTTTCAATATTTCCGAAACAAGGTATTTCATTTGCGCTTTGTCGGTTTTAACTTTAAATCGACGCTCTGTATTTTCGGCTGTAATTTTTCGGTCAATTTTTTTACTTTGAGAAGAAAGAATTTTTCGATGCGCGCTTTCAGAAAGGTTCTTGTCGTACCACGCCCCGCCAAAAGCCATTACTTTATTCGTTTTTTTTTTCGCGCTGTCACCAAGAATAGAACTGATTGAAACGGATGGTGACATAATAATTGCGTATTTTTCACCAAAATCCTTGTCTTTCTCTGACTTTCTCAATACATCAAAAGGTAAGAAAGATAAATTCCCGTCTGGAACAATTATAAGTTCCTCCACGCTATCTAAATTTTGCAGCACAGGCTCGATAAGATGCGAATATAAAGCGTTGCGTTCTTTTTCAAATTCTTTTTCATCTTCAAGATTCATTATTCCGTTGCGAAGTTTGTTGACTTCCGAAGCATAATCATAACTTTTATCAAGCGCGACGATTTGTATTTTGTTTTTTGTAAGCACAATGCAACAAGAATTTTGATTTTCTTTCTCGTTTCCTACATTTCCGTATTCATGATTCCAAAGCACATATTCAAGCACCGCACGATTATCACCGCACCATTTTTGAGCCTCGCTTGCAGTGATAATTTTAGGATTTCGCAGCTCTGCATATTTTGGCACTTGTTTTGCAATTTTCTCATCTAAAGATTTAAGTTCTTTTTCCAATTTCGCAAGTTCTTTTGTATTTTCAATGAGAATTTGAGAATTTCGCTCGGAAAGCGGTTTTTGCTGTTGCTCAGAAATTCGTTTGTTCGCTATTTCAATTCGCTTGTTCAAATCATGAATTTTTTCACGGTCGCTTTCGGAAATGCCTTCAACTTGCAAGGCGGTCTCCGTACCCAACTGAGCCAAAAAAGCGCGGCTTCGCATGGACTCGGAATATTCAAGTGCCTTGTTTGCCTCGTTTTCTTTTGCCATAAACTGCACGGCGTAATAATAAATTGGCAAGATTTCTTTCATAGAATTGTCTTTTGAAAATCCAGAATTTAAGCAAATTTTTTCTGAAATACTGAGCGCAAATTCCAATGTCTCGCGGATAAATTTTTTATCAGTGATGTTTTCGTGCGAAAGGATTGTTTTCATACATTGCAGCACAGAAGAATAATTGTTTTCTGTTTTCCAGCAATCATAGGCTTTTTTCCAATTCGATATTGCCTCTTTTTCATTTCTTCTAGCGTAATACAGTTCTGCAATATTATAATAGACATAGCCAATTTGCGGCTTATTTTCTTCAAAAAGTTTTTGGTACATAGCAAGCGATTTTTTGTAATAGTCCAGTGCCTTTTGATAATCATTACGACTTTCGTATATGAGTCCGATGGAATTGTAGGCAGTGGCAATCAAAGAATGTTCCGCTACTTCCATTACAGTTGGCACAAGATCGACAACAAGGTGATACATACACATCGAAAAATCAGCAGGATGATACATTCCGTTGAATTCTGGATAAAACGCGCGGCACTTATTTATCATGTCTTTTGAATTGAATTGAGAGAATCCAGTGCTAAAAGCAGACTTAAAATCTTCGTCATCTGCAATCTTTTCAAGCCGACCACCTTTTCTGAATTCAGAAAGCGCACTTCCAATAGAAAGCATCATATTAAATGAAGTTGCGTTAAAAATCTGATTACTTATTATTAGTGTAAAACATGAATTCCAATAGGAAATGGCTTTTTCATACTCGCCTTTTTCCCATAACTGATGAGCAAGATTATGATAAAAATCAATATTTGACGGATGATTTTCGCCATTTGCGCTCACATTTGATTGCATTGCTTTTTGATAATACGCAAGTGCAATATCATTCTGCCCCATAGCAGCATAGACATTTCCGATTCCACCGTACACCGTTGCCGTGGCAAAATGGTTTTCCCCAAACTGTCTTTCAAACACTGAAAGAGATTTCGTATAACATTCAAGAGCTTTTTCAAAATTATCTGTTCGATACAAACAATCCGCGATATTTGTCCGCAAAATCGAAACATTAATATCGTCGGGTTCAGACAATGGTTCTATTATCGAAAGGGCTTTTTGATAATTTTTCCATGCTTCATCATAATTTTCAAGGTCACTGTACACATTCCCCAATTCATTATACACGCTCGCTGTATCCCTGCTCTTTTCACCCTCAACTTCGATGTACAGTTTGAGAGATTTATTTAGGTGCATGATTGCTTCTGAGAATTTTCCGATTGAGTAATAGCTGTTTCCTATGGCTTTCTCAATACCAGCAATTATTTTAGAATCTTTGGGCTTTTGTTTTTCAAGCGTTTTTACAAGCGGTTCTCCTTCTTTGATAACATTCTGATAATCTTTCGATTGCCAAAACTCCGCAACAGAATGTATTTTCTGCTGAATTTCATCTGACTGGCAAAAAATTCCTGAAACACAAACAGAAAAAAGAATCGCAAGAATTATTTTCTTCACCATAAGATTTTCTCCCTTGCCCTACAAAATGCTATTCCACGACCGTGTATGAAATTTTGAATAAACCTGTGTTCACTTTTTCGCCATTGCTCGCCTTTTTTCTGACTGCGCCCATTCCGCGAGACTTGCTGATAAGTTCGCCTGTATAAAGTCCTTGCACATTTTGATTCGGGAGTCCGTCCAAAGACGATGAAGCGTGAATTATCAGCTGCTCCGCCCCGAAAATTCCGTTCATTACTTGGTATTCCATATCGCCGTCAGGGAAAATTCGCATTTCGCCAGCGGGAATTAAAGGATTTTCTACAGGAAGCCAATAAGAATCTTTCTCCGCGTCGATTCCCTGTATCGCAATGTAGGCATCAGAATCAACTGCAATCATAAAACGCACGATGTCACCGGGATGCAGAATGTTCACAAGATTTCCGTCTGTATCAATCATTGACGCTGTGACCGTAATTTTTCCGTTTGAGGTTTCTTTGACCGCTTTTTCAAAATCTTTTTGCACGGTTTTGGAAAATTCAAGATTTTGGGGATATAAACTCAAACCAAGATTTTTAATGGTAGAAGAAGAAATGACCGCATTTTCTGAACAAATTTTCTTTCCAGTATGGTCACGCAACGAAAGTTCAAGTTCAATTCGCTCATTTTTTTCAATGTAAATGCCGTCAATCGCATATTTATTTTCATTTGGATTCTTTTTTGCAATTATTATTCCAGAATTATGACCGCGTGAAGCCAAAACGACTTTTTCTTGCTCATCAAGGTGTGATGACGACACGACATGAATTCTTCTGGTATCATTTGCGGCTTTTTCAATCTCACTACGAAACCATTCCGCCACCGTTCCGCACGTATTCGTGTCCGCATACGTAATGAAACCGATTGAAGTTTCAGCAATTCCGCTTCTCGTTTCAAAAATAACGTTGTCAAATTTCCTGAGAGCGGAACTTATTGTATTTTCTGAATATGCGAAAATCAAAACAAAAGTAAATAAAATCAAAAATAGTACCCTTTTCATAAATCTTCCCCCTGCAAATCAGAATTCCTCTTTCCCCACCGCGTTCGTTCGCACCAATGTGCACGGCGCGCACACATTGCCGTCATCGTTCACATTTACTAGCAAGACGACAAAACCGTAATCATCGCGCGAGGTGATTTTTGAAGCGATTTCGTATTTTGCTGTTTGAAAGACATTTTCCCAAATCACGCTGCCCGTTTTCGCGTCCACACAGCGAATAAAAGGCTTTCCGCCGTTTCCGAAAGAATCTTTTCCGCCGAGCGAGCCACAAATCACCAGTTCGTCAGTTTTTCTATTGATTTTCATATCGGCAATGTAAGAATTCGGCTCGGTCGCCTCGTACAGCACGGAATTTTTTCCATCAGAAGAAGATTTTACAATGCAAGCAGTCGGCTTTTCCACATTCGCGCTTTCACCCGCCACATACAGATTACCAGCGTCATCGTAGAGTTTTGCATTCACATCTTGCACAAATTCAGAATAAGGGGGAATTTCAACAAATTTTTTCTTAGTCAAAGAAAAGTCATGCGTAATTTCAAAAGAAATATAATTTTCTTTCTCATCATAACCAAAAACTAAAAAACTGCCGTCACGAGATTTTTCAATTTTGTCAAAACCTAATGTGTCAAGAATTGTAAGCGCCCTTTTCCGTCTGCCGTCCAAATCGTAACAAAGAAAAATTCCCGTATAATCATCGTGGGCAAGTTGTCCGACCACGCCTATCGTATTTTTATCAAGTAAAGCGCAATCATAAAATTCACTGTCATAATACTTAATTTCAGAAGATTTTTTATCTTTTTTGTCTATTAGCCTTGGGTTATACGATTGCGTCCACAATTCCGCTCCGTTTTTGTCTAAGCATTGCACACATCCAGCATAATATGGGCGATATTTTTCGTCGTAGTCTTTTTCCGTTCCCGCCACAAAAATTTTTCCATCCGCTTGTCGTATTGCACGGACAATTTGATTTTTATTAAAATCCTTGTGCCATAATTTTTCTTTAAGAAGATGAATTGGTCGGGCATCTTTCAAAAGGCATTTTTTGCCATCAACAATATAGTTATAGACATAGCCTTTTGCAAACTGAAAGCGCAATGGGTATTTTTTGCCGTTATTTTCGTTCGCAACAAAAAGATTTTCCGCTGTATCAAGACTTGCCACCGCACTCGCGCCCGCCGCAATTGAATACACGCTTTTCACTAAATCGCGCCGACCGTTTACAGCTCCGCTTTCAACACATGGAAAAATCCCCCGTTTTGAATTTTGAAGCTGAATGGCAGCGTTCGACTGATTCTGTATCATCACATAGCAAGCGAACGCAGAATTTTGCGCGGGATTTTCGATTTTGAGGATTTTCTGATTGTCAATGACTGATTTTTTTTCAGAATGAACATACCAAGCCGAAGCAGTGAGCGGGATTTTGTATTCTACCGTCCAACCGTCATAAAGCACGGAAGTGTGAAGCGGAAATTTATGACTTTCCGATTTTCCCGAAGCGAGCGAAAGCCCATCAATCGTGATTTCAAAATCAGATTCGTTCTGCACAAGACAAGGAAAAGTGTTGTCTACAGGACTTTCTTCCTTTTTCGCAAATGCAAGCGAGAAGCTAAAAATCAAAAACAGAAAAAATAGATTTTTCTTCATTCAAATCGTCAAAAAAACATAAGAATCCCACCGTGCACAAGCACGGCAGAATTCTTCAAATAAAATTATTCACCGAAAAGAGAAATACGGGCATCTTCCACGAGAGATTTTTTACCGACCTCGCGTATGTCGTATTCGTATGTACCATTCATACTAGTGATGGTAAGATCGTATACATACCCTGGTTTAAAAGTATATTTTGTGATATTGACAGTTCCTGCTGCAGGAGCAATATTGCAATATAGATTGGAGTAAAGATTTCCATCACTATTGCGAACTTCCAATTCATAGGTATCTATTCTTCCTGCCTCCGTCGCAAGAAATCCCTTATCATTTCTTAATTCTTCGCCACCGCTTTTAAATTCCAGCGTTTTTCTAGTGTCATTATGCAAATTGACAAAAGCAACTTTATACCCAACTTTACTTGGGTCATTCGGTCCGTTCCATACAAATTCATTTATGCGGGAAGTACCAACTGGCTTCGGAATCACAGACTCTCCATCTGCACCGTCACCAGGCAGCGATGTTTTATCTCCAGTTCTTGGGTCTACATAAATGAATGTCGGATATATATCAATTGCATGCCCATCAGGATCTTGTGCAAGAAAAATTCTTTTGTGCCGTTGAAGCGGTGGTAAAGTTCCAATGATTTCGCCTTGTGCAAGATTTCCTTTTCGCAATTCAAGGACAAAATTAGGTGACATGTTACTGACATAGATACAAGTCTGCTGCTGAGCATCAACTCCATTGTAAATGCTCACACAAATTCTGTCGTTAGAATCTGTTAAATCATAGACAACCAATCCTGTCCATACGACATCTTCTTCCGTAATTCGTGCTTTCCCTTTGTAATTTTCATAATTAGCCGCACGGATAAGAAGTGAGCCCTTGCTGGGAATCCCAGAAATTTTTGACAAATCAAATGTACTCGCAGCATTTTTGCGGATTCCACCAAGCAATGCATTCTTTTCTACTCTACCTGCAAAGATAACCAATTCGCTACTCGTCTCATTATTTACAATAAGTGAACCCGATTTGTTCTCAAAATTCACTTCCTTGCTCTTCAACTCGACAGGTTCACTGCCTTTTGCCGTCTGATTCGTTGAACCGCACGAGGCAATCATCATCGCAAGAGCGAAGCCAGCACCAATCTTAAAAATTTTCCTTACCATAATAGAATCTCCTTATATAATGATTGTAAAGTCTTTATTTATATGTAGTTACCGTCCTTTTAATCGGGCAACTGCCTTTTTTGCTTCCTCCACACCTTGTGCCGCAGCTTTTCTGTATAAATCTAAAGCAGTATCAATATTCTTTTCCACGACTTTTCATTCTTCGTACATAGTTCCAAGCCAATTGTGCAAACAGCAAACTTCCAAGTGCTAAAAAAACACTCGCACCAACAATACCCCTTGACATCCTCATACCTATCATCTCCTACAAAAATGCTATTATATACACTACAGAGTATGACTATAGTAGTATTATAACATTGTATATGATTTTATTCCGACTGTAAAGGTAAAGATAGTACTAAAGTGGTATTTTATGAATATGGACTTTAGGACAAGACTAAGGGAGCAGATTGAATACATTGGATTGCTCGACAAGGAGGTTGCCGAACGCGCGGGAATCACAAAACACGCCATGGATACATACGTTGGCTCCCGCGCCTGTATGCCTGCCGCAGATATTGCAGTACGCCTCGCAAAAGTTCTTGGTGTTTCAGTCGAATGGCTCGTAGACGGAAAACAAGCGCGTCCTTCTGACCCAAACACACAAAATGACATTGACCCCGACACGCATTCGCTCATCCGCTATTTTTCTTCCCTTTCCCCGCACGACAAAAAAATCCTGCTCACCCTCGCCAAAACAATGTACGACACCGAGCGGAACTCCGTAAAAAAATAAAAAAAAGAGGAAAGGACACCTTTTGCAAAAGGATTTCCTTTCCTCTTTCAATCTCTTTTTCTTCCAAAAACTACAGCGTTGCGATTGTGCGCTCAATACGGGCAAGAGATTTACAGATACAGAATCAGCTACGATGATAGCATTTCCTGCATACCAATCAAATGCAAATCTTTATCTTCCACGTTTAAAAGTTTTTTGTCAAAACCGGACTTTGAGAACAGATAATAATCCTTTCGCTTTATCTGGCTGAACATTTTTATGGAAACATCCTCTTTCATATCATAATAATCTTTGAGGCCTCGTTTTGCAGCAGTATACTTACATTCAATCACAAGCAGAGAGTCCTTGTACTGGCTCACACCGTCGATTTCAACAGAGCGTCCGAGTTCCGAATTTTCAATCACAAGATTCTGAATCGGATAATAGGGGGCGGGCAATGTTCCGTTCAAGCTCCGCTCCTCCATGTAATGAAGGCAGACATCTTCAAAATGATGACAGATAAAATCGCGAACCGCATCTTTTTTTTCCTGAAACACCACATCGCCAAAGCCGATGCGAATCCTTTCCACATCATCGCTTAAATGCTGATAAAAAAATTCCAGCACGGTATCGGTAATGGCATACACCACTTTCCGTGAAGAATTGAACATCGTCCGTTTTTCTATGATTTCCTCATCACAGAGAACTTTGAGGTATTTTGAAAGCTCGTTCGTTTGAATTTCCATGTCCAGCGCAATTTCTGTCGGGGTTCTCTTTCCTCTGGCGATGGAAAGCAACACAGTATTGTAAATCCTCTTATCCCTCGTTCCGTTCGATAGAATTATATCGGGGGCATCAAGAAGTGTTGAGCCTTGCGAGAAAAGCAATGATTTAAGATTGTCCTGAAAAGAGCGTTTCGGATTAAGCAGGGCAAGATAATAGGGAGCAAAGCCAAAAAATGAAAGGCAGTCGAATTTTTGCCTGTCATCAAAACCCTTTAAGAACAAAAGCGCCTCGCTAAAGGGCATAGGCCTGAGCCTATAGGTAAAAGTTCTCCGCCGATACAGAGGGGATTTTTTATTATTGACCTCATTCTCCATGAAAGACACATTTGACCCCATGAGAAGAAGAAACAATCCTGATGATTTTGCCTTATTGTCTATGAAATCCTGCAAATACGAGGCAACACCCTTCCTCGTCGATTTTGAGAGATACGGATATTCATCAATCACAAAGGCAAAGCGTTTGCCAGCGGCAAGTTTCAGCACCGCTTCAAAAAGCTCGTCCCATGCGGGATACACATAATCAAGGGGCATTCCAAGCCGTTTGTTCAGCATGCGCGAAAGACCGCGACGGTTTTCAAGCTCAGAAGCCTCTTTTGACTGGAAATACAAGGAATCCTTGCCTTCCAGGAATTTATTGACCAAAGTCGTTTTTCCGACACGCCGCGCTCCATACAAAAGTCCGAGTTCAAACTGTCCGCTATGCCACTTGTCTTCAAGCAGGGTTAAATCCTTGCTTCTTCCACAAAAAACATCTTCATCACTCATCATATTTTGCCTACTCACAATTAGTCTACTTATAAGTAGGTAAATTGTCAAGAAAAACGCGCGGAACTCAAAAAAGTCCTGCTCACCCTCGCCATCACAATGTACGACACCGAGCGGAACTCCGTGAAAAAATAAAAAAAGAGGAAAGGACACCTTTTGCAAAAGGATTTCCTTTCCTCTTTCAATCTCTTTTTCTTCCAAAAACTACAGCGTTGCGATTGTGCGCTCAATACGTGCCAGTGATTTTTCCTTACCCAGCACGGCGATTGAGCCTATGAGCGGCGGAGACACACGGCTACCCGTTACTGCCATACGAATCGGCATCATAAAGTCGCCCAATTTTACGCCCAGTGCTTCGGCTTTTGCCTTGGCAAAGGCTTCTGCACCCTCGTGGTCAAGCTCAAAGACCTTGGCAACAAATTCCTTTGCATTTTCCAGCACTTCCTTTGTTTTGGCTGCATCAATTTTTTTGGGAACAAGCTGCTCTGCCGGCGGAACAGCAGGCTCGGTGAACATAAAGCGCACCATTTCTGCGGCCTCCGTAAGGAATTTGAGGCGTTCCTGAATCAGCGGCATAAGGCCAAGCAGGGTTTTCTTTACGTCTGCACTGGTCATGTTCATGCCCTTGTCCACGCAGTAAGGCTCGCCGTCCTCGCCCAAGGCTACGCCACTGAATTCAGGACCAACATGGGGCTTTGGCTGAGGATTATCAGGATTGATTTCCAGCGTGGCATCTCCTGTACCGGTGATAAAGGGAAGCGTCCACTTGTAGAGTTCTTCGGTAGAAAGCTGGCGGATATAGTTTGCGTTGTAAAATTCCAGTTTCTTGTAGTCAAAAACAGCGGGAGCCTTGTTCAGGTGCTCCAGTTTGAAATTCTCGGCCAGTTCTTCCAGCGTGTAGAAATCCTTTCCTTCTTCGTAAGAACAGCCCAAAAGCGCAACATAGTTTACGATTGCCTGAGGAAGATAGCCGCGGGCACGGAATTCATTCAAACTGGTTGAGCCATGGCGTTTAGAAAGTTTCTTTCCATCTGAACCATTTACCATGGGAAGATGACAGAATTCAGGGTGTTCCCAGCCGAATGCCCGGTACATCTGCACATGCAAGGGGGTAGAGGGAATCCATTCCTGAGCGCGCATAACGTGGCTCACCTTCATCAGGTGGTCATCAACAATGTTTGCCAAATGGTAGGTGGGAAAACCGTCGCTTTTGAGCAGAACGGGATCGGGAGAAATATCCTCGTTTTTCCATGTAATGTCGCCCAGCAAGTGGTCATGGAATTGCGTCTCGCCTTCCAGCGGCACCTTGAGGCGGATAACATAGGGCTTTCCCGCAGCCAGATTTGCCTTTACTTCTTCTTCGGTAAGGTGACGGCAGTTGCGGTCATAGCCGGGAGCCATTTTGTTTTCAGTCTGAATCTTTCTGATACGCTCCAGACGCTCTGCGTCACAGAAACAGTAATAGGCCTCGCCTTTTGCAACGAGTTCTTCTGCATATTTTTTGTAGAGTTCAAAGCGTTCGCTCTGCACGTAAGGACCATAAGCACCGCCCTTTGAGCCGCCTTCATCCCAGTCAATACCCAGCCAGGCCATGGTATCGTACAGGTTCTGCACATATTTTTCATCGTAGCGTGTACGGTCAGTATCTTCCAGACGCAAAATGAATTTTCCACCCTTTGAACGGGCAAACAAATAGTTGAACAATGCGGTACGAACGCCGCCAATATGCTGCATCCCCGTCGGTGACGGAGCATATCGTACTCTAACTTCTTCTGACATAAAAATCCTCTTTCCTTTCCATTTTATTGAAATAAGTGGATTTAGACAATACAGGTGGATTTTTTTCGGAAAATCTGCTATAGTCAAGCCATGACAAACGCAAAGCCGGAAATTCTTATTGTTGACGACTCTAACATGCAGGTACAGATTGCCCGAAAAACGCTCGAAAACTTTTTTGCCGTTGCCTCGGTTAATTCTGGAGAAAAATGCCTTAAGCTGATGGAAAGTTATCGTCCGCAATTGATTTTACTGGACATCGTCATGCCTGGAATGGATGGCTTTGCAGTACTGCACGCCTTAAAGGCAAATCCTGAAACAAGCAGTATTCCCGTCATTTTTCTGACTGGAGACGAGCATGGCGAATCAGAACTGAGGGGCTTGCAGGAAGGTGCCATTGATTTTATCACCAAGCCTTTTGTCCACGAAATTTTGCTTCAGCGCGTACGCAATACCATTGAACTGTCTCAGTTGCAGCAGGATTTGCAGAAAAAAGTTGACGAGCAGACGGCAAAAAATCAGCAGCTCACCAAAGAAATTTTACGGGCGCTTTCCAGCACGGTAGACGCAAAAGACCATTATACGCGGGGTCATTCATCTCGCGTGGCAAAATATGCAAAAGAGATTGCCCGCCGCATGGGAAAAAGCAAGCAGTACCAGAACGACATTGAATCCATCGGTCTGCTCCATGACATCGGCAAAATCGGTGTTGCAGGCAACATAATCAGAAAAAATGGCGGTCTGAACGACAATGAATTTGCAGAAATCAAGGAACACACCATCTGGGGCTACGAAATTCTGGAAAACATCAGGACTCTGCCGGGGCTCGCAGTCGGTGCCCGCAGCCACCATGAACATTATGACGGCTCCGGCTACCCCGACGGACTCAAAGGCAAGCAGATTCCGGAAGAAGCACGCATTATTGCAGTGGCCGATGTTTACGACGCGCTGACCTCAAAACGCTCCTACTCGGAGATTCGTCCGCAGGCTGTCGTTCGGGAAGAAATTGAAAAAGGCAAGGGAACGCATTTTGACCCCGTTATTGCAGAAGTCATGCTGCGCATGATTGACGAAGACACTGATTACCAGATGAAGGAAAATCTGGGCGAATAAAAAAGGCAGTTCCCATTGCGTTTTTTCCCTAATTATCAAACTTAAAACGTCCGTCCTTATCTACCACTACCCAGCGTATGGGATTCACTTTTCCGTTTGCAGCGCGAATAGGTGTTCGGGCAAAATAAGTACGGTATGCCGTCAGCACCTGGTCTGCCGTTACAGCCTGCACTTCTTCGGTACGGCGCAGATATGTAGTGGGGTCGCCGTAATTTTGCAGAGAAGAAACGACATTTCCAGCAACGCCATTTGCATCCTGGGCAGAAGAAAAGATTGCCGTGATGTACTTATTCTTGTAGTGGTCAAGTCTTTCCTGTATCTCCCGCTCATCAGGAAACGAATCTATGGCATCGTATATATATTTCTGCAAATCATCCGGCTTGCTGGCACGATATATCGAAAGAACACCAAAGAGTTTTTTGCCGCCCATGATGCCATTGCCTGCACTGTATACGGCTCCCTTTTCTTCACGAACCTGAGTAAAAAGAGCATCCTCAATAAACATGGAGGCAAGCACAAAGGGAACATATGCAGGGCTTGTGCGGTCTGGGCAGACATAATAGCCAAAGGCATAGCCAGAATCTCCCGCCTGCTCCAGTTTTTCATACACCGTTTTGCCGCCTGAGGCAAGGGCTGGAATGTCAGGCTTGGCATATTCGCCTGCGGGAATTGTGCCAAAACTTGCTTCCAGTTTTTCCTGAATGATTTTCCTGACAGACTCAGAAAGTTCACCCACGACAACAATTTTAAGCCGCTTGGCATTCAAAAGCGTCTTGTAATGTTCTTTTACGGCATCCAGTGTGATTGCATCGTATGATTCTTTTGTGACCGAGGGTTTTGACGCATAGGGGTGCCCGGCAAAGGCAACCTTTTGCATCGTAAGGGAAAGCAGGCTGCTGGGCTCCGTCAGTGAACGCTGAATGTCTTCCGCATATTCGGTCTTAAGGGTGTCAAAATCATCCGGATTAAAAAGGGGATGCAGAAAACTGTCAGCATAAATATCAAGCACACCCTCCACATATTTTTCTATACAGCGAAAACTATAGGTTGAATAGTCAAAGCCTGCGCTCGATGTAATGGAAAAAGACTGCTCAAATTTAAGCCGCTGGATGTCCGCATAGGGATATGCTTCGCTGCCGTATGCTATCATTTCCAAAACAGCATCTTCCAGACCGCTTTTGTTTTCCGGAACAAAGGCAACGCCACCGTCAATTATCATGCGGACAACATAGACCTTGCCAGAATTATTTTTCTTAAAGACCACAGGAATGCCGTTTGAAAGCGTAACCGTTGAAAAATCCGCCGCATTAGACTCGTAATAGGAGCCAGATGACGTGCCCGCCGCGCCAGAATTTGACGCACAGGAAATGACCGCAAGTGCAAGCAAGATTATTCCGATATAGGCAATTTTTTTCATACGCACCTCACTTTACTCCGTTCCAAAGCCTATTTTTTCCACCAGAAGGCATTTTCAGCATTGATAACCTGATAGCCTGCAGCAGCAAAATCTGCCTTGTTTGCTTCATACAACTGGGGACTGACAAAGACCACAAACATGCCTTTTTTATCCACAAGATACTTTTGCACGAATGACTTTACATCCTTTCCCCGCACTTTCTGCATTTTCTTGTCATAGGAGACAAAATAATCCAATCCGCTGGAAGCCCACAAATTGGAAAGAGAACGCAAAAAGCCTTCCGCCGTCTCCACTTCGTAGTACTTGTTATTCTCCAGCATGGCCTTTGCATCAGCAAGTGCATCCGCACCAAAAAATGCATCAGTCTGCATCAGGGGAACTGCCTTTGTCAGAAAAAGTTCAAGCCAATGTTCCGCCTTTTCCACAGGAGACCGGTCATTCTGCATGACAGAAGAAAGCTGAATCAGTCCGCTTGCCCGCTCCGTTGAATAGTATCCGCTGATGTAATTTGTATCGGGGATTGCCAGTATCTCATCATTTTTAAACAAAGTCTTGTAAGAACCATCAGGCTTTTGCAAGAGCGCGCCCCACATGTCCGCCCCATAGGTGTCAGCAGCATCGGTTTCTGCGTCAGGACCACGCAAATAATAGCCTACCTGTACAAAACTGTCGCTGGATCGGGCATCCGGATATACAAATTTCTGAAGGTTTGGCAAGGGATTTTTTGCAGGCACTGGCTCAAAAGGAATGGAATCAGTTTTCTTCCAGTCGCCATAAATTTCCTTTACAAGACGATAGACTTCATCGTGACTCACGTCTCCACCCACAAAAACAGCCGCATTGTTTGGCACATAATAGGTGCTCTGAATGTCTTTCAGTTGCTCGGCACTGGCAGCACGCACAATCTCCACCGTACCGCTGGTATCACGCCGCCATGGCTTTTCAGGAAAAAGATGCTTTCCCAGAGCCGCATACATAATCCGCCCAGGATTAGTCATATTTCCTGTAATTTCAGAAACAACAACTTCTTTTTCGTTTGCCAGTTCCTGGGCTTCCATACGGGGTGTACGAATCGCATAAGACCAGAATGCAAGCCCCTGTCGCAGCATTTTTGCAGGAACGGTAAAATAGTAACTTACCTCATCGGTTGCCGTAAAGCCATTCCATTCGCTGATTCCCATTTCATTGAGGGCAGCCATGGTCGCCTTCTGGTCAGGATATTTTGCATTTCCCTTGAACATCATGTGCTCATACAGATGAAAGAGACCCGCATTTTCTGCACTTTGCGTTACAGCACCCGCCCGCACTGTTATCATAATAAATGCCAGGGGAGCAGAATTGTTTTCCATTACAAATAGAGTAAGTCCGTTATCAAGGGTGTAATGATACAAACCCTGCTGGGACATTTTTTTTGCGGAAAGGGGAAAAAGCAAAAGCAAAGAAAAAAGAAGAAAAAATAAGCGTTTAGTCATGAAAAGCAGTGCCTATCTGTTGCCCCGCACTCACCTTGTATTCAACGCCATCTTTGGTCGCCTCGGCAATCTGCGGAAGCAAGTTGATTTTATCTCTTTGAAAGAGCATGGTAATGGTTGAGCCTGCAAATTCAAAGCGACCCATTTCATCACCTTTTTTGATTTGAATGTCTTCGTAATAATTGTTGATTCCGCCCACAACGAGCGCACCAATTTCAGTCTGAATGACTTTTCCAAAATGTACCGTATCAAGAGGAGTCCACATACGGCGGTTCAAGGTATAGATAGGATATGTTTCCGCACAAACAGGCTGTACAGAATGCAGCATACCTTTTATGAAATGATTTTTACCCTGAAAGCCGTCATCAATATACAGATAGCGGTGATAATCAGTCGGACAGAGACGGAAAATGAGGCAGATTCCACCGTTAAACTGAGGGGCAAGGTTTTCAGTGTCTCCCGTAATCAAGTCAGCCACCCTGTAGTGAGAACCTTTAATTGCAAATACAGAATTTTCATCTACCGGATAGACGCTGAGCCAGGAATCGCAGGGACTGATAAGGTGGTCTGGTTCCCCATCAAAAGAAATATCCTTTTTACGGATAAAAAAATCTGCAAAGGATTTAAACTTCTGCCCCTGCCAGGGAGACAAATCGATGCCATGTTTTTTTGCAAAAGATTTTATGAATAAGGAAGAAAGTCTGGTACGAAAAAGAAAAGCCGCAAAGGCTGAATAATTGCAGTGAAGCAAAAACCAGAGAATGCAGCGTCCGAATTTTGTTGTGTATAAGAAAGCAACGGATGAATCGTTATTGTCGCTCATGCGCCTTACTCAAACCAGCCGATGGAAATTGCCGCCCAGACCATGAGAGCAACATCAACCACACCGATTAAAATCATCACAATCTTGCCGACAAAGCCCGGCTTGGTCAACTTAAAAGGAGTGATGAAGGCAATACCCACAAGCACCGCAAGGATTGAAACAATTATGCTGGGGTCAAGCGCACTGTTAGCATAATTCTGCAGGAGAACGGCAAGGGCATAAAATCCAGGGAACCACAGAGCCGCACTTGTAATGGGCATACCACGGAATTCTGTACGACGCTCATCAGTCTGGCTTGTGCGTTCTTCTTCCTCCACATTGAAGTACGCAAGGCGAATCAAACCGCACATCATGTAGAAGGCAGAAATGGCAAATTCAAGTTTGCTGCCCACGCGAAGCTGATACACGATAATTGCAGGCAGAACGCCAAAACATACAAGATCGCTCAAAGAATCAATCTGCACACCGAATTTCTTTTCTTTTGGCGTACGATTTTTCTTTGTGGAGGCTATTTTTCCATCGAACATGTCGCAAAAACCGGAAATCATCAAACACACAAGAGCAGTAAAGACATGCATTTTTCCGCCGTCAACGGCATAGCCCATTCCCAAAAATGCAACAACAGTTCCAATGTAGGTGAGAACAACAGTATAATCGTAAACTCCAAGCAATCCCATATTCCTTTCCTTATCCTCATATTATAAGACAGATTTTATTTTATGTCTATAAGTCAAAAAATAAGGCGGCACGAATGCCGCCCGATTTATCAAAAATTCATGCTATCTGCCGAATACCGATTACAGGTTGGGGAGGGTAATTCCCAGTGCCTTCAGTGTTTCTTCATTGTAGCTCAAATCACATTTTTCCAGGTATTCAATGGGCATGTCAGCGGGCTTCTTTTCGCCCTTCAGGATTGCAACCGCCTGAACAGCAGTCTGCCTGCCAAGTTCGTAGTAGTTGATTCCGTATGTCAGTGCACCGCCACCCTGAACCATTCCGTCTTCACCAACAATGGTGGGAATCTTATTCTCATTTGCAACCTGTGCAACCAGCGGCATACCAGCAGCAAGCATATTGTCCGTAGGAATATAAATTGCATCAACCTTGCCAACAAGGCTCTGTGTCACCTGCTGGATTTCGTTGCTGTTTGAAACAGACGCCTCCACATAGTTCAGTCCAGAGCGTTCGCAAGCAGCCTTTGCCAGTCCAATCTGGAAGATGCTGTTCTGTTCGCTTGAGCAGAACATAAGGCCGACTGTTTTTGCATTCGGAACGACTCTCTTGAGCAAGTCAACCTGAGCAGAAACCGGTGTCAAATCGCTTGTACCAGTAACATTGTTGCCGGGATGGGCATTTGTTTCAACCAATTTTGCAGATTCAGGATCTGTAACTGCGGTAACCAGAATCGGGATGCTGTCCGTCAGCTGAGCAACAGCCTGTGCGGCCGGAGTAGCAATAGCAAGAATCAAATCATCTTTGTCATTTACCAGTTTGTTTGCAATAGTGACACAGTTTGCCTGCTCACCCTGAGCATTCTGATAGTCAATCGTAATGTTTTCGCCGTCTTTATAGCCGGCATCTGCCAAACCATCAACAAAACCCTTGTATGCCGCATCCAAAGCAGGATGTTCCACAAGCTGAATGATACCAACCTTTACCTTGCCGTTTTTGACAGCAGCAGATGCACTCGCAGCATTTTTCTTTGAACAACCTGTTGCCAGCGCGACAACAGCCACAGCCAAAAGAACCAATACAGTCTTCTTCATAGTTTTTCCTCACTTTATCTATTATAGAGGTTGAAAACGTGTTTCTCCCTCAAATAAAAAGCCGACCGTAACAGGTCAGCTTTTCTTTACCGAATACATACGATTTAGTTTGCCTTGGGTGCGCCAGCATTAGCCGGAGTTACATTGATTTTCTTTGTAACAAAACCACTGCGCAGACAGCGTGTGCACACATTAATCGTAGCCGTTGTGCCACCGATTTCCGTCTTTACCTTCAAAAGATTCGGCCTCCAGGTGCGGCGTGTGTGGTTATATGACTTACTGACTTTGTTTCCGCTCATTGAGCCTTTTCCGCAAACATCACAGCTTCTTGACATATCTATACCTACCTTAAAAGATTCTACGTGAGTTTTCACATTTTATAAAAAGAAGAAAATCATGTCAATATCATCTATCGTTCATATGACGAATTTATGTGCAATTCTGCACGATACTTTGCAACAGTACGGCGCGCCACTTTGATTCCCTTTTCCGCAAGAGCATCGGCGAGTCTCTGGTCGCTCAGCGGCTTTTTGTCGTCCTTGTGGGCTTGCAGAATCTGTGCGATTTCATATTTTACCGATTCCTTGGAATTTGTTCCACTATCGCCACCGCTGCCTTCCGAACCTACTGCATTCGTAAAGAAATAGCCGATTTCAAACAGGCCCTGATCACACTGCACATACTTACCGCTTGCCATGCGGGAAACAGTCGCTTCATGCACGCCAATCGCCTCTGCAATGTCTTTCTGCCGCAGGGGAAGAAGATAGCGCGGACCTTCCGCAAAAAAACGCGCCTGACGACGAACGATTTCCGCACAGGCCCGGGCAATGGTGGCTTCACGAAACTGCACGCTTTCGATAAAGACTTTTGCATCCCGAATGGCGTCCAGCACAAAACGCTTTTCCGTCTTTTGCCTTTCGCCGGCATTTTTTTCTTCACTTTCCGCAAGGGCTGCATAATTCTTAGAAATGCCGATTTTAGGCAGGCTTTCCCGCGCCAGTGTCAGTTTGAATGAATAGCCGCCTGCTTCCACAAGACCATTTTTTTCATCCTCTTCCGTCTGGGGAATGCGCTCTACATACACATCGGGAGAAATATAGTGTGCCTCCGATGAAGAAAAATTGCGGGCAGGATAAGGCTCAAGGGTTCTGATATAGGAAATCGCCGCATCTATGTCTGCTTCCGTAAAAGGCTCTTTTTGCGCCCTCTTCAAAAGGGCGGATTCCTTTTCCCCAGTAAAAGCAAGCACTGCCCTGTCTTGAAAAAAAGTCTCGATTTTTTTTAGGACTTTTGCACTTTGAGGCGGATTCAGAAAATCAAGATGTCCGTCCAAAATAAAAAGCACAGCGTCCGAAGCATCGCCCCGCAACTGAGCCTGCACAAAAAGACTTTCTTCCGTACCGCTGCAACAGGTTCCCACCGGATCCAGAGCACGAATTTTTTCCATACATTCTTGCAAGAAGGCAGGCGTATGGAGGGGATTGTTCTTATCCAAAAGCGAAACAGGTGCCAGCAGATGAAAACCATTGACATCAAGATTATGAATAAGGCGCAATCCCAATGCCTCTTCCTCGGGAGCATGACGCATGCTGTTGAACTGCCGCTCCAAATGCTCCTGCAAGGTCTCCCTGTCATCCACATGACTTTCCAAGGCTGCCTGAAAATTATCGCTGGCAAGTTCGCCCGCAGCAGAGGCAGAACCATAGCGCGTATTGTCCGAAAAACGACTGTGGCTTTCCCGTGCAGTCTTTGTCCCCCGCTCCAGGCTGTCACCGATTATTTCCAGCGCAGGATTTTCCGCCGCCTTGCCGTAAATCTCATCACGCAAATCAAGGCTACCCATTGCAAGCAGTTTGAGAGACATAATCTGCTGCTGGCTCATGCGCTGCTGCTGAACCTGTACGGCACGGGCAGAAAGTTTCATTTCGGGGAAAAATGACGACGGCATAGGATAAGTATAGCACAAAAAAGCCGGACGTGCGGAGAAAAAATACGATTTGTTACCGTGTTAATCCGTTATGTTTGCGATTTTCTGAACACGAGCGCAAACAACGACTTTTCTATGCAGCATTTTCGCACCAGTTCCAACGCAGAGCAGATTGCGAACGTACCGAGCGCGCACAATAGCATGTAGCCGAGCAAATACGGTGATGAAATCCAGTCGTCAGTTTGCAGACGGCATGCCACCACCATTTGTTTATCAATAGGTTTTCGTGAATGAGGTACACGCCGAATGTGGTGGACGCAATCAGATTGATGACGCGGTTATGCGGAATACGGAGCGAGCGGAACGCGCAGAAGATGCAGAGGGCGCAGAGCATGACGGGAAAGGAAGTTGTGCGGGAAAAAGCCGTTTTAAAAGCACTTTGGTAATTTTCTGGAACAGAAATAGAAATCCGCTGAAAAATAACTGTGAAAAATATCGCCCATAGGCAAATGATGATATATAGTCCCAATGCGATAAAACTATTTTGCTTTGTATTGTCAAAAATTTTTGGATTATACAGGCGGATATATTTTGCGATGAAAAAGCCAAGTATGAATACAAATATCTGTGATGGAATATAAAAATGATTTCCAGGAAACATTGTGAGTACCATGCCTATAACCGTCAGCACAATAATCAATCGCTTATGTTCGTCTTGCGAAAGTCGTGTCACAGTCATACCCAAAATCGGTACGAGCAAAAAGAAGGTCATGTACGCTGTAGAAAACCAGTTGTTGCTCCGATAACACGGCAGGAATGAAGTCACCAAGTCATACAATCGCATTTGTCGGGCGGCAACAAAAAATCCTTGCGCTGTATAAATTTCCATCGTATCTTCCGCCCAATTCGGCACGATGGCAATCTTACTGAACCAAGTGACTACACCAATAGCAGCAGAAATTGAAAAAACTTGAAACCACAGCCGAAACAGTTTTTTCCACGAGAACGATTTTTCGGAGATAAAATACCCTGAAACAAGAATGAACAGCCAATTCCCGATTGCACCAAACGGTTGAAACACACTTTCATGTAGAACAAAATTGAAATTCAGTTTTGTCTGTGGAGCAAACCAAATTCCATGCTGACTCATATGAGCCAACACAATTAAAAACATCGCCAGAATCCGCAGCAATTCAAAATTGGAATCGCGCTGTTTTGTCGATTGCGTCAGTTGCTTTTGTGCCATAAAAAACAAGTCTCCTTTTATAAAAGCCATATTTTACACATCATGTAACAAAACTATACTGTAAGGCTTTTTTATTAGTCAAGAAGTCATTTATTACATACGATGGGCTATGGGTTTTGCGGAAAATCTTCGAGATGAACTGGAATATCAGGGAATGCAGGTAAAAGAACTCGCCGAGCGGACGGGATTAAGCATCAACACACTGAACAAGTATCGTCCAGGAAGCACAGTTGTTCCCACGATAGACAATGCGCTCAAAATCGCAAAGGCACTCCATGTCTCGCTGGACTATCTTGCGATGGGCAGAAATGCAACGTCAATCTCCACGGAAGACTCTGCCATCATGCAAATGCTCGCGCACAAAATCCATCGATTCTCTCCCGCTGACTACGCCGCCGTCATCGCCATTGTGGACTCCATCGCAGAAAAATATGAGCGGCAAGGCAAAACAAGTGGCACATTTTCCGCCAGTGTGATAAAATGAAGGCATGACAGATTTTTCACACTACGGTCTGGCAGTGCCGGAGATTTTGCTGCCAAAGAAGATTGATTTGGAAAAATGGGCGGTGATTGCCTGCGATCAGTACACGCAGGACAGAGCCTATTGGAAAAAAGCGGCAGACATCGCAGGAAAAGAACCCAGTACGCTCAATGTAATTTTTCCTGAAGTCTATCTTGCAGACGCAGACAATGGTGAGCGTATTGCAAACATCAAAAAGACCATGAAAGCCTATCTTGAAGACGGCGTTTTTGCTCCTGCAGAAAAAGAATTCATTTATATAGAAAGAAAGACAGAATATGGCCGCACCCGCAAGGGGCTCATTGTCGCGGTGGATTTGGACACCTACGAGTGGAAGCCCTTTAGCAAGGCTCTGATTCGGGCCACAGAAGCCACCGTGCCAGAGCGCATTCCTCCCCGCATGAAAATCCGCAATGGCGCACCGCTGGAACTGCCCCATATCATGCTGCTTGTTGATGACCCAAAGGATGCGCTTGTAGGAAAAACAGGCGAACTGGTCAAAGGAGAAAAACCTGCCTACGACGGTGACCTGCAGCAGAAAAGCGGACACATCACGGGCTGGGCGGTGCGCGATGAAAAAGCCTTCAGCCATATCGCCGATGCACTTTCTGACATCGCAAAAAAAGGCACCGACAAGGACGGAAACACATTCCTCTTTGCCGTAGGTGACGGAAACCACAGTCTTGCCACCGCAAAAGCCGTTTGGGACGAACACAAAAAGGAACTGCTGGCAAAAAACGCAAGCGAGGCAGAAATCAACGCAAGTCCTGTAAAGTATGCGCTGGTCGAAATCGTAAACATCTATGACGAAGGATTGACCTTTGAGCCGATTCACCGCGTGGTCTTTAAGGCAGACAATGTTGCCCTGCTCGCCTTTATCGCGCAAAAACTGGACGGAGAAGTAAAAGCCATTGAAAGTGCCGCCGAACTGAAAAAACTTGTCTCCGACAAAAAGGCTTCCGGTGCGCGCTACGGCTTTATCACTACGGCATGGGGAAAGACAAGTTACACCCTCCTGCAGACAGAAATCACTGACCTTGCAATCGCCTCGCTGCAACCCGCCTTGGACGAGTTCATCAAGGAAAACAGCGGAGTGGAAATAGACTACATCCATGGAACGGAAGAAACGGTGGAACTAGGCAGCAAGGACGGACAGATGGGAATTCTTTTGCCGCCCATTGCCAAGGACAGTTTCTTTGCCACGATTAACGGTCGCGGACCGTTGCCCCGCAAGAGTTTCAGCATGGGCGAGGCAAGCGAAAAGCGATTCTATATTGAAGCAAGAAGGCTATTCTAGCAAAATCCGTAAGATTTCATCGCCAAAACGGTCAGCCTTACTTTCGCCAATACCCGACACCATGAGCAAGTCTTCACGGGTACGCGGCTTTAAGGCGACCAGTTCGTAGAGCGTCTTATCCCCAAAGACGATGTAGGGAGGCACGTTGAGTTCAGCCGCCTGCGTGCGCCGCCATTTTTTGAGTGCGTCAATAAGGGCGGCATTTTCCGCTCCCTGCCCTGCGCCATTCTGAGTGAGCGCGTCCGCCATCTGCCGTGTGTAATCAGCAGAAAGTTGCTTTTTAGAACGCGATTTTTTCCCCGCGGGCTTGGGAAACATGAGCCCACCGTTTGCTCCAGCAAGTCCATGCGACTTGGGTACAAAGGCTTCCCGGGCAGAAAGATTCTCTTCTGAGGAAGATGCAAAGACAAGGGGCAAAGCAAAGGCATCACGAGCGCGAAGTGCAGCCAATCCTTTTACGGTGATTTGCAACACACCGTAATCTTCTGTTTTAGTAAGGTAGCCTTGGTCAAGAAGGACATTCACCAGCTCAAACCACTGCTCCCTGTCAAGTTCCCGCCCGATGCCATAGGTAGAAAGTTCATCGTGATGATTTTCAAGAATGCGTTTTTGCCGTGCGCCCAAAAGCACGTCAATCACATAGCCTGCGCCAAAGCGGGAATTGGTGCGGATAATGCAGCTCAAAAGTTTTTGCACGGGAACAGTCACGTCAGTCAGCGGGATTTCACCCATGTCGCACAAATCACAGCAGGAAGCAGCAGGCCGATTTTCTTCTTTTGGGTTATATTTTTCGCCAAAGTAGCCAAGCAGGGTTTTTCTGCGGCAGAAACGGCTTGTGGCATAATCAATCATACCCTGCAGAAGTTTTTCTGACTTTTTCCGGTCAGCGGCTTCATCAAAAAAATAGCGGATTTTATGCATGTCGCCTGCACTGTACAAAAGCAAGGCCTCGCTTGCCAGTCCGTCTCGCCCCGCACGTCCAATTTCCTGATAGTACTGTTCCAGCGACTTGGGAATCTCATGGTGAATAACAAAGCGCACATTCGGCTTGTCGATTCCCATGCCAAAGGCAAGCGTAGCCACCATAATCTGCACTTCATCGCGGATAAACTTTGTCTGATGGTCGGCGCGTTCCTCGTCACTCAAACCCGCATGATAGTTCAGCACGGAATAGCCGAGTTTTTCCAACTGCTCGGTAATGGAGTCAACCTGTTTGCGGGAAAAACAATAAATGATGCCGCTTTCTCCCCAATGTCGTCGGATGCAATCCACAATCTGCCCCAGTCCGTTCTGTCTGGGAAGGACATTCAGATAGATATTTTCACGGTTAAAACTGGAGATGAGCACCGCAGGATTTTCAAGCCCAAGATTCCTTACAATATCCTCACGCACCTGCCTTGTTGCTGTTGCCGTAAGGGCAAGACAGACTGCCTTAGGAAACTGCTTTCTTATGGAAGCAATCTCAAGGTAATCGGGACGAAAATCATGTCCCCACTCGCTTACACAGTGAGCCTCGTCAATCGTGATGCACCGCACTGTCACCCGTTCGTCATGCAGCAAATCGCGGATTCTTGCCGTGGCAAGCCCTTCGGGAGAGACATAGACAATCTTTATCGATCCGCGGCGAATGGCATTCATGGAATCCAGGTAGGCTTCCCATTCTACCGTGCTGTTCAAAAAAACCGCGTCAATGCCTGCCGCATTCAGACTTGCCACCTGATCCTGCATCAGCGAAATAAGCGGCGAGACCACCACCGTAAGCCCGTCAAAGATGAGCGCAGGAATCTGATAGCAGAGGGATTTGCCACCCCCTGTCGGCATGACCGCAAGCGTGTCGCGTCCTGAAAGCACATGAGAAATAATATCCTTTTGCAAAAGTCGGAAGGAGTCGTAACCAAAAACGCTTTTAAGCACTACTTCTGGCGCTGCACCGGTAAAGTCAGATTGCATCATACTAGTCTTTTTCAAAATACCATATTTGTCGCTTTTTCGCAATTTTCATATGATTTTTCTTTCCTTCTCCTCTTGTCAAAACACCGTTTTTTCTGATATAGTGAGGAAAACGCCGGCTTGGTGGAATGGTAGACACGATGGACTCAAAATCCATTGCCCCTAAAAGCGTCTGAGTTCAAGTCTCAGAGCCGGTAATATCCCCCTTTTTTTTCCCCCCCC
>FLNX01004324.1_pt1 | contig 46806 bp, 37 predicted proteins | sample 1140341 | NCBI WGS metagenome assembly FLNX01 (sample SAMEA3878208, study PRJEB12797) | bioreactor metagenome | biome: Moose rumen | place: Sweden | collected 2011-10
GTTGGGTGTAACACTACCAGGCATACTTTTGACGGTATTCCCTGCTTTCCTGCATATCAACATCGACTTCCTGCTATACCGCAAGGAAAAGATGGTGGTCTGGCCCATCCTTGTGTATATGGCTGTGTTTATTTTCTATATGTATTACCCCATATACAACTCCAATGGACTTGCGTGGCGGCACTGCCTGAATCTCATTCAATCGGTGTATAAGGAGACATTCTACATACCAATGAATGAGGTTGTCTATGAAAAGTCATTCTATTCAGAATGGAAAAACCTGGCGGTTGCAATGCTTGACCTGTGGACTGCGTTCATGCCTATTTGTGCATACGCTATCCTGTTCTTCCGCAAGCGGCTGGAGAAGAAATCCATAAGTTTTGGAAAGATCTTCGGTTCCTACATGTTCTACGACAAGGCAGGGAAACGCTTCTTGCAATTTGCAGCTATTTTTGTGTGTGCCTATCTGCTTGGTCGCCGGATGGACTCCCAACTATCTTCTGTCGGTGTTGTGGCGCTTCCAACTGTGGCCTACTACTTCTTGAATAAGTATATTGGCAACGCACCTCACAAATGGGAATATACCGTGCTTATCCTCGCTTTGTCGTGCTTTGCTAACTCACAACATGTCGCAGGAACACCGAAGGTAGTTATGATGATTACAAGTGCCGTTGTTATCTTTATGCTTTGCGTTAGGATGTTCGTTTCTACAAGGAAGTGGGCAACGTCCTTGCTAACTCTCTTGCTTGTAGGTTTCGTTATCCCAATCTTCACGATGGGCTATAACGTGTTTGTTGGTGCTGATTGCGGACGATTAAACGACTACACCGACCAATACATCCGTCGTGGAGTGTCGTATGTGTATAGTGAAGTGAACGGCGACATGCGTATGGGGATAAGAAGCCGTTATCGTGTGGTGTTGCCGACAAAGTATAAAACCATCCTTCCGATAGTCTCTCCAGAAATCTATGCCGATGTCGTAACGGAGAAAGGCGATACAATAAAACGTCTTGTTCATACGAGACGGGTGCGTGAAGTGATGGCTTATACAGCCGATGGAGACAGCGTTATTTATTGCCCAACTGGTGATTTCTATGTGGATCCGATTACTAACGAGTGGCGTTATCCAACGGAAGCGGATTTGAAAAAGTAGAAAAATACATTGGACGTGATAGAAAATTGTCATATTCTTACTCTATAATGGCAAAGGTTAAGGGAAAAACCTAAAGATTTCCTATATGTCTAACTCAATAAAGATGGAAATTATGATTTCAACAGGTGCATTGGTAAAGATTGGGCTCGCCCTCTACAAGTGGTGGTGGCTCGCATGACAAGTGAACAACTCATTAGGTAAGAAACTTTTTAAGCGTGGGTGTTCCTACTATGGGGCATCCACGCAATTTCTCTCAGTTATTGAACACATCGGTAATATGAACACGAAGTATGAGGTTTGGCAGACAGGAGCAGCCTATCGTATGTGCATTGGCACTTACGACACATGGGATGAAGCCTTTGATGCTGCCAAAAAGAAAAACGGAGAAGTAAACGATGAGGGCAACTATTGGGCTGAAATGTATGGAGAAGCGGACTATTTCTTCATCGTGGAAGAGGGGCTGACTCCGCATAAGCTGAAACGTGCGCTCATGGGACACGGAAACATTGATTTTTATGGAAGAAAAATGAAAGTTGGAGACAAGAGATGGAGAAAATGACACCACAACAGGCATGGGAGCTTGTACGCAGCCGACAAACGAAGCATTTAATAGGCTTGGACTTCTCGGACTACATCCATTTCCTTCTTGCAGGAAAAGGGAACGAAGTCACGCTGCTAACTTATAACCTCAAAGAGGGACAGTCATTATCCGAGGTTCTGAAAGAGAACCTGTCGGAAATACAAGAGCAGAGTGCAGAATCAAAGAATATGCTCATGCAAATCTACTGCGGAAAGGATTATCAACTGATGATGGATGACGTGAACGAGTTATCCTGGTTTGTTGATAATGTCAGCGATAACGGAATATCCTTTGCATGGGGAATGGAAACTACTGACTCAACAGAATACCAACTGCAAATCTGTATCTTCATAATCAAATGATGCCCATGGAAACGCAGCCATTTACAGATATGCTCACCAGCCGCTATGTTTATATGATGGAACAATTGGCAAAGGGTACTGACTATATCACCGACCCACTCGGCGATGAGATGTACCTGATGTTCCGTAAGAACTGGCAAACCAACTACGAGCGAGTTCTAATCAATGCGCAACGGCAGCGTGCCTACGACATCTCTGATGCAGACGGCAACTTGCTCTTCCTTACGAAAGAGGATGTTAATTTCGAAGGGATCAGTCATCTGAAGAATATCGACAATGCCTATGATCTCAAAGCCGTATGGGACTTCGAGATTGGCTTCTTCACTGATGACATAGCCCTTGTTCGCTGGCAGTTATATCCTGACGGACACAGGCTGAATGATAGCGGATTGGATTTTCACGACAATGCAGAGACATCAATATATGCTTACATTGATAAGTGTCTTCTATTGCAAACACGATTCACGGATATGCATCTGCCAGAACAGCAGAAGATATACCGCAAGGAGGTCAAGCGCATGAGGATGTTTTCTCCAACGGCAATGAAAAAACGTCTATTCCCATGGTAGATTTTTGAGGTTCCATGACTCTATGCCTATATAAACATTGAAGTATATGAAACAGACACTATTACTTTTAGCATCGGCTTTCGCCATGACTGTAGCTGCACAAACAGCAGAAATAGATTCCATCAGCGTTGAAGAACCATACAGTATTGAAGTTGCTGACACTATCGACTGTGCTGAAATTGAAACACCATCTATTCCACAAATTCCCTTTGAGGAACTGGATAGCCTAACAATGAGTAGTCTTGATGACCGCTATGTGGTTGTCTATAAAGATGGCAAGTGTGGCGTGTACGACCTCCTTAAAGAGGAAAATGTTACGCGCATAGAGTATGAATACCTGTCACTGGGGTTTCGCAAGGAGTTTGAAGGCGAATACTTCACCTATTTCCAAGTGCTAAACGATGGGAAAAAGGGTGTCCTCGGTATAGCCGAGACAAACAATCAATTCATTACTATCTTAATGCCAGAGGAGGAAGAAGAATGAAAGTTCATTGCATTACCTGCTCAATGAATGGTGGACGCAGGAAAATGGAAGATTCTGTCTATACCCACTACTATGAAGAGAGCGACATGGGTATCTTCATCGTCTGCGACGGCATGGGTGGGCTGTACCGTGGCGACCTCGCCAGTCAGACGGTTGTCGACGTGTTCGCAAAGGTATGGCAGGAACATCATGCAGAATGGGATGTCCCCAAACTGCTGGAGGTTGCCACTGTTCTGGCTAAGGCATCCATAGACACTCTATCAAGATATGACATGGGAACCACGCTCGTTCTTGCTGCAACACATGGAGAGGAAGTGACCATCGCTCATTTGGGTGACAGCAGAGCCTATTATATCCGTAAACCCGATGGCATCATCTACCAGACGGAAGACCATATCACAATCGGACAGGAGGGATGGCCGTATGTATCAAAAGGGTTCTTTAACTTCCGGGAGGTGGAACAGCCTACGATAAAGACCATTACTGCTCAAAAGAGCGACCGCATCTTGCTTTGCTCTGATGGTGTCTATGGTTGCTACCGCAAAGGCGCACTCGAAGAACTGCTGCTCATGGAAATGGAGGGTACGACAATGGTATCTAACATCGTAGGCTATTGTGATGAATATGCCACTGACAACTATTCTGCAGTTCTTTTAGAAATCCCTTCACAGCATGATAGAAATTCCCAATAACGTGACTCTATAAAAGAAACAAAACACCAAAAATATGAACGCAACAAACATCATCAACTACTCGGTTCTGTGGAACAGAATCGGAAACTTCGCAAAGAAAGCTGGGAGAGTGACAACAAGGCCAATGATTTTGCTGTTCTACGTTATGAAGTCGAAAGATACGCCCCGTGCAGACAAGATGTTGATACTCTCAACACTTTCATACCTTGTGCTGCCTATTGACATCCTCGATGCAAAACGACTGCCGATAATCGGCTGGCTCGACGAAATCACATCCATTTCCGTCTGCTATAACAAGGTTTGCAAGCATATTACACCTGAAATGGAAGCCAAGGCTGATGCTCTGCTCGACAAGTGGTTCCCTGAATATGCCGAGTTTGTTGAACTCCCAGCATAATCAACAGCGAGTATTATACAATTCAATATGTCTAACCCTTAGAATAGGAGGTAATCATGATTTTCAATTTGTTTTCAAAAAAGAAGAATGGTGGAAATGGTAATGTGAGTAAGAAAATCTGCATTCCTCGCTATTGGGGTGGAGAGTTTGAAACACTGGCTGACGCTGTGCAGTCGCTCTTAGAGCACGACGATGCATTCCACCTTGGCGACATCCTACAATACAATATACGTTATCGACAATACTGTCGTGAGCATGGTATTGACGAGACGGTGGAACTGATGCTTCGTGAAGCACCGGAATTGCGAACCCACGAAAAAGCAATTAACGAGATTTATCATCGTTATGACCAAATAGAGCAGATGGGGGACTATGACATCCAATGCTACAATATTGCAGACACCATAGAACTGTTTGGAAGGGAAATTCACGGCTTGGAGCAGCTTCAGGAATGTTCCGAAGTGTTTATGAGCGAATTTTCTCAAAATGTATGGCATCCAGAAAAAGCACGCCCGACGATAGATGGTCTGCACATCGGACACATGTATGAGAGCTATCCGAAGTTCGACTCTTCGGACTGGGGCGACGACCGTACTTACCAGAACTACATCATTCGCACACATCCCATCAGTAAGGCCGAGATGATGAAACTATACGACCTTCCGTCGGGAGGAAATGCGATCCGCGTGACTGAGCATATCTCAGTGAGTATGCTGCCGATGGTGTACTACAGCGGTGATGGCAATTATATGTTGCTGGCGACAAAGAAGGAGGGATAGCCATGCAGCGCAACTACTCATATACTTATATTGAACTCATGGATGACCGCAATAGAGAGTTGCCTGAGTTCAAGTGCTATGACCTTGGAGAAGGTATGTTGTTCTTTGCCCATGCTAAGAAGGGCATCGGTTTCTGCTATCTTATCAATACAAAAACTGAAGAGTGCTTCGAGTTGATGGATAAGTACGGCAACCTGTCGAGTTTCTCAATTGAGGACATTGACATACGGGCAATAGAGGATTTGCCGTTTACGTCTAACATATACCGTCTGAATTGTGGGCATGGCATACTCCTTGATGATTTCCACAACGGAACAGCTCGATTCAGATGGACGTACTTCATCGATGAAACGCCTTATCGCGCCCTTGATGACATAACAAACTACAAACGCCTGTATGGTTACATTGACAAACATTGCAGGGTGGTTGTAAAGTTTCAACCGATGAACGAGCAACGGCTTCGGCAGTTCGAGAAGCAACAGATTATAGGCTTCGACTTCAATAGGTAGAATATTATATCTCTAAAAATAAATTATTATGAAACAAGCAATCAAGCTCTTCTGGAAGGGCCTGACAGGGATCCTTTCAGCCTTAGCCAACTGGATTACAACCATCCTTGGCATGAATGATGAATCAAAGTATGGCAAAGTTCTACGTCGTATTGTGGGGACATGTTTCGCAACGCTCGCATTGGTACTGACCATAACGGTGTTGTCGGCATGGGGGTACAACATCTACCGTGAATGTTCGTGGAGATGGTGTAAATATGATGACAACGAAAGCTACAACAATCAGTTTGTGTCGCGCAACATCTACTTCCATGATGACTACGGCAGCACGGATGGCTACATCTTTGACCGAAACGGAAAGAAACTTATCAAGGGAGTGCAATGGATTTCCAAACCTCTTGGCGAAGACTCTCTGGTCGTATATAGCGATGGAAAGAAACGTGGCTACTTCAATATGTACACAGGTGAGGTTGTCATCAAACCGACCTACGACCACGCCTGGGTGTTCTCCGACGGCTTGGCTTCGGTTGATATTGATGGCTGTATCAAATTCATAGATACGAAGGGTAACATTGCTTTCGACCCTCATCTTGCATTTCATCCCGATATGGAGGGGTATGTCTTCCATAACAATCTTTGCATCGTGGAAAACGATAAAGGTGACCGCCAAGGACTGATAAATAAGCAGGGTGAATTTGTTTTAGCCCCCGAATACATCTATATAGACATCGCAGATAGCCTGTATATTATCAGCAAAGGCGAGGAGCAGTCTGTGATTAACGCAAAACTTCAAACCATTCTTCCGTTTATGCGAGCCAGGCTGATTGCCCACACTGATGTAATAGAAGCAATCATGGATGACCACAACATCCGCAACTATAATCGTCAAGGTGAACTAATCAATGGTTTCTATATCACAGAAACAAGTCAACTGAGATATGACACGGATGAAATCCATTATTCGACTTCGTATGAGTATGATGAGGACGGCAATATCACATCCAAATCGGATGAGGGTGAACAATCCGTACGACAGGCTATTGCCCATTGTCTCAGGTATCAGGCGGAGTACGAATGGTATGGTCTGATGTCAAAGAGTGGAAAAGTGATTACACCTCCTTCTTACAGCAGTATTGAGGCCATCGGTCCAGATTTATATCTCTGTAGCGATAATCATGGAAATGGTATAATTTTGAATGGTAAGGGTGAAATTGTAAAATAAAGCAACAGCACATTATAATTTAGCGCAATGGTGTTCATAGCATAGCCTGTTAGAAAACAAAGCCCCCTATATAAATTCGGCAATAAATACTGATTGTTGCCGAATTTATATAGGGGTTAGTCACAAAACTCACTTATAGATTATACCTTTCCGTCAAAAAAGAAGAGAGTCCAAATTCCAAAAGTGGAAAATGGACTCCTCTAACTCTAAATGATGAATACCTCGTCCTTATAAACAGGAACTTCTCTACCATTGGTCAACTGAACGAGCCATTCATTGCCATAGTCATCAACGATGATGCCGTTTCTGTGACCTTTCCTCGGAAACAGGAGTTCGCAAAATGCTCCAATCAAATCGGTGCTGTTATCTTCGTCTCTATACATAGTCTTGATTTTATAGCGATGGTATGCCATCGGTAGCGACCGCATACCACCGCAGGTTAGTTATTCAAATGTGAATTGCCTTATATAGAAGTAGGTGTCATCATCCTCATACTCATACTCATTGATGAAGTCCATCATTTCCTCATCAGTTCGCTCACCTTGCTCGATATTCATCTTCTCGCACCATTCATTGATTGCATCTTTGAGGGTGTTGTAGATGTCGTCGCAAGCATCCTCGAATGGTTCACCGCTGGAACTGACTGCCACCTCTTCGGGGAAGAAGTTCTCTTCATCGTGAACGTAGTACACTTCGCATCCACATTCACAGACTCTGTATGAGATTGAGAGTTCATCATCGAGGACTTGATTGATTGCCTCGAACAACTCCGTGCAAGCATCCCATGCCGTCTCTGTCTCAAAAGAAAGAAGATAGTAGCCGTTGGCTGGGTCTTCCTCATACTCTGCCCAGTAGATGTGACCACGGACGCTGATTTGCCGTGCCTCGTAGTCGATACCATAATGTTCTGCCAACTGGTAAAGCCAGATGTTCTTACTGTTCACCTCCATCTTTTGGAGCGTGCTCCACAGGTCGTTCACTGCCTTGCGTGTACCCCTTACACGATACGTACTTGTTGCGATATTTGCCATAATCTTGAAGTTTTTTATTTCCCTACTGTAGATTTCTCTACTTTCGGGAGTGATTAGAAATTATGTTGCCTCAAAAGGTGTTGTGACCATCAGCACAAGGTTATGGCTCCAAATACAACCCGAATGGTGTGGAGATTTTGAGACATACCATCGGAACACCTTGGGCAGATGAAAGAGCAACAGTTACCTTTGCAACCTAATTTCATCAACTCACGAAAGGCAGAAAGGACTTGAAGAGGATGAAAAAGCCACCTTGACATTCCAATTCCGTTCGGATTTCTGTAAAATTGGCATTTTTGATAAAGTTTCTCGTACAAAAGCACTACAATTAAAATTATTTGTAGTATCTTTGTACCGAATTTCATGAGTTCCAATATGAATGAACGAGATACATATATCACTTCTGCCAAGATTAAGGAGAATGGCAGAACAGCATACTACAAGATGCTGGAAAGGGCGCGACATGGAGAACTTATACAAGTTCGACGTGGTGTATATGCCAATGCCGAGCAACTAAGTCTGGGCATGATTGACATTGAGACCATAGTTCCTCGTGGCATTCTATGCCTATGGTCTGCATGGAGCATACATCATCTTACGACCTCCATGCCACAGGCGTATCATATTGCCGTAAAACGGGGCAGGAAGATTGCTGTACCTTCATTTCCGCAAGTCGAGATACATTATTATTCGGAGTCGCTTTTGGAGATTGGTATGACGGAGACTTCCATCAACGGATTTGACATCAGACTATACGATGTTGAGCGATGTGTGTGCGATGCGGTAAAGTTCAGAAACAAAATCGGCATCGATGTGTGTTCGGAAATCATCAATAACTACCTTGAACGCCCAGACAGAAACCTGAGCAGACTCATGGACTATGCACGGCAGCTTCGGGTGAGCGCAATTCTCGAAAAATATCTTCAGGTAAAACTATGAGTAAGGAAAATATAACCAATTACGGCAAATCAATACGAACCAAGCTGTTGAATGTAGCCAAGAAGGAGGATGTGTTTTATCAGACCGTCCTCACTCGTTATTTTCAAGAACGTCTGTTGTACAGAATGTCGCAAACGAGGTTCCGCCGCAATTTCTATCTGAAAGGCGGTGCGCTTCTGTATGCTTTCGAAAGATTTGCCGCTCGTCCGACTTTGGACATTGACTTTCTTGGTCATGACATCAGCAATGAAGGTGCAGCCATCATTGCAGCGTTCCGAGAAATCTGTTCCGTACCTTACGAGGAAGATGGTATAGTGTTTGACACAGAGCACATGACGGCACAGAACATCACGGAGTTCAAGGACTATCATGGCATCCGTCTGAGCATACCTGTGAAGATGGACACCATATCGCAGGTGTTGACAATGGATATAGGATTTGGGGATGTGGTTACCCCAAGTCCAGTCAATCTCGAATATCCTCTGCTTCTGGAGCATCTGCCTGTACCCAACATCCTTGCTTACTCCATTGAAACAGTCATTGCAGAGAAGATGCATGCTGTCATCGATCTCGCAGACCAGAGCAGTCGAATGAAAGACTATTATGACCTTTACAACCTTCTGTCAAAAGAGAAATATGATACAGACACTTTGCAAGAGGCCATAATAAAGACCTTCGAAAATAGGCATACTTCATACGACGCCAACACGATGTTCTTCAGACGTGATTTTGCAGACAACAGTCAGATGCAGGTCAGATGGAAGGCTTTCCTACGAAAAATCACAAATGAAGCCGATACATCATTTCCAGAAGTCGTTACATATATTCAAGACGCACTCAGACCATATTGGGAAAAGATGCCACATGACTGATTCCAAACATCCTATATATGAGTTTCCTGACAGCAAGTGCTTAGTTGTCTGTGGAGATATTCATGGGGACTTTAACCTTCTCGTGAACAAGGTCTGTGTGCAGTACCAGATGACGGACACGGTTGTCATTGTTGCCGGAGATTGTGGGTTCGGCTTTGAGCGTAAGGGGTACTACGACAACATCGTGAAGAGGAATGCAAAACGGATGAATCTGGCCAATAATTGGATGGTGTTCGTCCGTGGAAACCACGATAATCCTGCATACTTTGACGGAAAGACGTTTGTCCACAAACGTTTCATGGCCATACCTGACTTTTCGGTGGTTAGGGCAAATGGTCATTCCGTCTTGTGTGCAGGCGGTGCAATATCAGTTGACAGAAGTTACAGGATAGAAGCATGGGAACACAACCAGAAGAAACTGCACAGATTCGGCCATGCCAACGATGAAGCCGATTTGCTTGCTCCAAACTACTATTGGAGCGATGAAGCACCGATATTCAACAAGGATGCTATTGTCAACATCCTCGCCAAAAACAGAATTGATGCAGTCATCACGCATACAGCACCCTCGTTTTGTGAACTTCAAAGTAAGTCAGGCTTGGCGTCTTGGGCAGAGAAAGATACAACACTACTGCAAGACATTCAGCAGGAGCGTTCCGTGATGAATGCCATATACAACACGCTGAAAAGCCAAGACATTACCCATTGGTGTTACGGGCACTTCCACCAAAGCTGGCATTCAACGATAGACGGCATCTTTTTCAAAATGCTTGACATCATGGAACTGTATGAGTTGAGATAATCTCGTCCTTTCAACAAAAAGAAAAGGGAAGGTGTCATGGCATGATGCTATTAAGCGAATAGGTTTAAGGTTTGCAATTACCCATGTATATATACATGAAATTCTAAACCTATCATGTAAAGTCGTTGTCACAATGTTTTCAGTTTACGATACCTTATTATATATATAAGAACATCTAAACTTAAACCTAAACCCAGATCTATCTTCTTTTAACTGAAGAAATTCTGAAGATATGAAAGGGTGGTGTGTCACAACTATGTTAAAAATGTGCATATTCTGCACGAAAAACAAGTAAAACGAGCGTTATTTCATGGAAATTTCGTACCTTTGCAAAGGTGATGTGCATGATGTTCATGTGTAGGACAAAATGCCCTTTAAGCAGATGAAGCACAAACCAAGAGAATGGAGATTGCAAGATTCTATATCGAGCAGTTTAATGTAAAACCTATAAATAAGAGAATATGATGTAAAAGATAGTCTGCCATTAAGCACGCTTACGGTAGCCATAGGCGTGTAAAAATGTGCAGAATAAGTCTGAAAAGAGTTGCCATAGCTTTACACTAAATTTGTAAATTACTGATATTCAGCATCTGTTAGCAGCCGCGCAGGCAGCGGTAGAAGCCGAGTAAAGCTGACCACTGTTACATTATCTAATAAAAGGGACCTGTCCGCTTGGGCCGGTCCCTTTTTGTATCTCCAAGAATGCTTTCGACGTTTTGGAGCCAAAAACGTCGCATAATATGCGATTATTTGCAGATTTGTTTGGCTATTCGACAATATTTCGTATTTTTGCCGCAGAATTTGCGGCGTTATATATAATATTTTGTCGCACAAAGTAGGAATGCGTTATGTATATACACGAAAGAGACAATTGGACGGACTTCCGTTGGGATGCTTCTGAGGTGTCACTTCTTCAGGAAAAAGTATTCCGTAAGCAGGGGTTGCTTTATGGCAGGTTAAGTTCATTGGGATTTGACAGCAAACTCCGTGCAATGGCAGAGAACCTGACATACGATCTCGTATATTCTTCGGAGATAGAGGGCATACGACTGAACGTTGATCAGGTTCGTTCTTCCATTGCCAGAAAACTAGGCATTGAGAACGTGAAATATACCGCGCCTTCGCACTATGTTGACTCCGTTGTAGGTGTCATGCTCGAAGCGGTGCAGCATTATGATTTGCCTCTCAGTAAAGAAAAACTGTGCGCATGGCAAGCCGCTTTCTTTCCTACAGGCTATAGTGATGGAAGTCAGATAGAAATAGGCCAGTACCGCACAAACGAGGAGCATATTGTCAGCGGGATGTTTGGACGCGAGAAGATTCACTATATTGCCCCTTCGCCAGACCGCGTAGAAGCGGAGATGGAAAAGTTCCTCATCTGGTTTGATGGCGAGGAGCCTGTGAGCAGTGTTATTCGATCTGCCATTGCACATTTCTGGTTTGTGAGCATTCATCCATTCGAGGATGGCAATGGGCGGTTGGCTCGCATTCTTTCAGACATGCTGCTTGCTCGTGGAGAAAAGAGCGGTTTCCGTTTCTACAATGTCTCATCACAGATTAACAAGGACAAGAATCACTACTACGAGATTCTGGAGCGTATGCAGCATGGCGATGGCGATATAACGGAGTGGTTGGTGTGGTACATGCAGAAATTGGTGGATGCACTTGACGAGGCAGACACCATCGTCACCACCATCCTGAATAAGAGCTTCTTCTGGCAGAAGGCATCTGCAGTTCCTATGACAGAGCGTCAGACCCAGATGCTCAACCTCTTCCTTGACGGCTATGAGGCTAAGATAACGTCAAAGACCTGGGCGACATTGGCAAAATGTTCTAAGGATACGGCCATTCGTGATATACAGGACCTTGTGGAAAAGAATATCCTGATAGAAGACATTCCGGGAGCCAAACGTCCAAGTTACTCCATCGTCTATGATGCTGAGGACTTGACACAGTTCTTCACTGATATAAACATCACCGAAGAAAATGGCATTCCATATCTCAATGCTTTATATAAAGGTAAGAAAACTATCTGCGAAAGAATTCTCAAGCTCGATGCTGACAGATACCAGAAAGGCGATTTGCCATTGTCCAATCTGCTCAGCAAATACTGCTCGTTTATGGTTGCAGGCAATAGAGAATAGCATAATAAACAGATAAATCGGAATTTATAAGTTACAATAAAAAATGATGGATTCTATTAGAAAATCAAGGTTAGCAACTCTTGGCATAATTATACTCTGTTGTGTCCTGGTGTTCTGGGTTCAGTGGAATGCCTCTGAATTGCTGGCTCCTCTTCATCTGCAATCTAAGTCTCTCGTCAGATATATTCTGAAATGTATGTTGTCCCTTATTCCCGTGACAATCGTCCTGTTCATATTGCATAGGCCATCAGCAATAATAGAAACTCTTGGGCTTAGGGACTCTGTTTTGAGGGGATTGCTGTTCGGTTTACTATTTACTACCCCTTTATACATAGGATTTGCCATCATCGGGCATTTCAATGTTGAACTTACCTTGTATTGGATACTATATTTTTGCCTAATTCCGGCGGTGTTCGAAGAAATCTTATTCAGGGGTTTTCTATTTGGCCAATTGTTCAGAGTGGGGAAATTAGGGTTCTTTTGGGCGGCCTTTTTGCCTGCTGTCCTGTTCGGTCTGTTTCACATCTATCAAGGTAACGATTTCCTGTCCTCTGTGGCCGCTTTTGGGGTAACCATGTTAGGCTCCTTCTTTTTCAGTTGGATGTACGTAGCCTGGAATTACAATTTATGGGTTCCTATATCCCTTCATTTTTTCATGAATTTGGCTTGGGGGTTATTTGTAGTTGAAGGTATGGGAAATGCTGCCGGAGGCTTAATTTCAAATATTCTACGAGCAGTTTGTATAGTATTTGCAATTGTATTTACCATCTTCTACGTTAAACGAAGAAACCTAGAATCTTTAAAAATCCCCGTATTCAAAATATGAATATCAACTGTAAATTCCAATTTAGCGAAAAACATGAAGATGACATAGAACAAGATAATTCTGCTGTAAAATCACGCTTAAAACGAGCAGAATGGGCAGAATGAGTCTAAAAAGAGATGCCAGTACTTTACACTAATTCTGTAAGTCGCTGATACTCAGTATCGTCTCGCTGTCGCGGTCGAAGCCGAGTAAGGCTGACCACAGTTACATTATCTAATAAAAGGGACCTGTCCGCTTGGGCCGGTCCCTTTGGTCAAAAAACTCACGCACAACACGGGTTGTATAGGTTGTCAACCACCAGTTGTGCGTGAGTTTTTGATTAATAGTGCTGCCTGATGATTTACTGGATGACTTCGGCCAGCTTGGCTGCGAGGGTATCGCCAGTGAGGCCGCGTGACAGGATAGTGCCGTCGGGACCGAAGACGATGATGTGGGGAATGCCCTTGATACCGTACAGGTCGGTAGGTTCGGTCAGCTTTTGGGTTCCGATGATGACGGGCCAGGTGATGTTGAGCTCGCCTATTGCCTTGCGTGTGTCGTCGGGGGTGTCCCACACTGCGATGCCCACCACGTCAAACTTGTCGCCGTACTTAGCCTTGAGTGCTTGCAGCTTGGGAATTTCGGCGCGGCAGGGAGGGCACCAGCTGGCCCAGAAGTCGGCAATGACAACCTTGCCACAGCCCACATGGTCCGAAAGCTTTTGCACGGTGCCGTCTTCGGCCTTCACCTCAAAGTCGGTGAACTTTTGGCCTTCGGAAGTGACGGTGAGCTGTCGGGCGGCATTCTTGGCTTTCTCGATGCGCTTCAGTTGGGCATACCCGGCAGGGGCCTCCTTGAGCAGACCGTCAATCTCGGCCTCGCTGAAGTCTTTATACATCAAGTAGTTGCAGAATGCCCATGGTCCAATGGCGTTGTCCTTGTTGTCTTGATAGAACTTGAACAGTTCTTCGGCATAGCGGGCTTCGCCCTCGGCCTCGGTAACGGTTGTGTCATCGGCTATCTTCTGCATCTCTTTGCTCCATGCAGCCATCTTGTCATTCAGCGGGCTCATGGCGTTGCCCTCGGCAATATTGAGTTTCACTTCGCCTGGCTCAACGATGAAGCCGTAGGGGTTGCCGGCGGCATACAAGCGGGCAAAGAAACCCTTCTCGGTGTCGCCCTCTAAAGTACACATCTGATTCTCGACTGTGGCGGTGGCGATGGTATCGCCTGTGTCATAGTTGGTCAGGAAAACGGTTTCACCATTGGTGCTCTCATCGGGGAAGGTGACGGTCACCTTGTAGCCCTTGCTGCATGATGCGAGCAGCAAAAGAGCGGTAAAAAGAAAAGATATTTTCTTCATTGGCTTTATAATAAATGAGTTACTAATTTTATTCTCTAATTGCTTTATAGATGAGAGACTGGATGTGGCTGCGGGCACTGATGCGGCCAAAGTTGGGATTGTTGCGCGTTGGGCTCACACGGTTACTCAAGAAGATGTAGAACATGTCGTTCTTGGGATCAACCCAGAAGCTGGTTCCCGTGAAGCCGGTGTGGCCAAAGGTCTCGGGAGTGGCTTCGGCACAGGTGTTGCTGGCATCGGGGTTGCCCACAACAGGCTTGTCAAATCCCAAGCCACGATGGCTGTTGGGACTCTTTTGTGTCGTAAAGGTCTCCACAGTCGAGGCTTTGAGCAGGCGCATGTCGCCATAGGTGCCGCCATTGAGCCACATCTGCATCAGTTTGGCCAAGTCGTTGGCATTGGAGAACAATCCGGCATTGCCTTGGACACCGCCCGAGAACGCCGACAACTCGTCGTGAACGTAGCCGTGCACATGTTGGCGGCGCAGGTAGGTGTCCTTCTCGGTATAGGCTATCTCGTCGCGTGAAAACTTGCTCAGGGGCCTGTACATGGTGTGGTAGGCACCCAAGGGGGCAAAGATGTAATTATTCACATAGTAGTTCATGGGCGAGTGGGTCATGCGCTGCACGGCGTCGGCCAGCAAGGAGAAGTTGCAGCAGCTGTACAGATATTTCTTCTTTCCCAGCTTGGCGTGGTACATGCGGTTCATCACCGAGTCATAGGTCACACGCCCGCCCCAAATGCCGTCGGCAATGGCAATGTTGAACTTATCGGTCTTGACGGTCGAGAGGATATCGGTGCGCAGCTTGGCATCCTTGTGTCCCCAGGCCCCGTTCATGACCTTGATGGGATGGTTGGCATCCTCGGCTCCGGCAATGAGCACTCCGTTGTAGGTGCCGGGATCCATCATCATCGTCCACATGTTGAGCGATGCTGGCATGCCTGTCTCATGATACAGCAGGTCACGGAAGGTGATGCCCTCCTTATCGCCGTCGCGCAAACCAGGGATATACTGGCTGGCTTTGTCGTCGAGACGGAACTTGCCGTCGTCAAAAGCTTTCATCACGGCACTGATGGTTCCGGTTGCCTTGGATACCGAGGCCAGGTCGTAGATTGTATAGTCGTCAACCTTGACCTTGCTGCCATAGTCGATGGTGCCAAAAGAGCCCTTATAGATGATCTTGCCATGGCGGCCAACAATCACTTGACAACCAGGGAATGCGTGCTGTTGTACACCCAGACGGCACACCGAGTCGATCTGGGCCGTCAATCGGTTGTCAAAGCCTACCTCGGCAGGAATGCTGTAGCCCAAGCGGCAGGCATCATAGTGGATGCCGTGACCAGCGTCATAGCGGGTCTTCTTGCCCTTGAATGAGAGAGAGATGGGCAGGTTGCCATGAGCAGCGTTTCCTCCAAAGATGGTCTGAGCCGCATAATCCTCGGCTACGCTTGTATTGTCGTAGGTGAGAACCACCGCCTTGACGTGTTTATGAGTGATGGCGTTGCCATAGTTCTTGATGTCGTAGGGTTTGCACGTGAGAACGATGATGACGTTCTTGCACTTTTTGACGATGGCATCAAGGGTGGCACGGTTGTCCTCGTTGTCCTCACCCACCTCGATGATGATGGTGTTGAAGTGTCCGTCGTGTAGCTGTTCGGCGATGTCGTTGGCCGAGCCTGCCTTGTCAATGTCATAGCGCTTGATCTGGGCATAGTCGGCGCAGCGGCGGGTGAATTTGCTGGCTGTGCCTTTTTCATTGCCGATGGTGGCCACGGCTATGCGGCGGCTTTGCAGATTGTGGATGGGCAGAATGCCGTCATTGTTCTTGATCACGGTGATGCTGCCCGCAGTGAGTTGTCGTTTGAGCACCTCGGCTTGTTGCGAGTTGACGTCGTTGAGCAGCCGTGTGGTGCTGACTTGTTGCTTGCTGGTGAGGCCCAGCGCAAACTTGTAGCGCAATATCTTCTTGCATCGTTCATCAATGAGGCTCTGGCTGATGGTGCCGTTGTCCACAGCGGCTTTGACTGCCATGATTTCGTCACCGATGTTCTCGGGCATGAGCAGCACGTCATTGCCTGCCAGCAGGGCGTTGACGCATGCCGACCCATTAAGCATCTGGGTAGCACCTTTCATGTTCAGGGCGTCGGTAAAGATGAGGCCATCAAAACCCAGGTCGTTGCGCAGCAGTGTGGTGACACACTCGCGGGAAAGGCTGGTGGGCGCTTTCCCCTTGTCGAGGGCGGGCACGAGTAGGTGGGCGGTGAGGATACCGCTAAACCCCGCGTCAATGAATTTGCGGAAGGGTACCAGCTCGCAGGTATTGATTTCCTGTATTGATTTGTTGATGACGGGCAACGTCTTGTGTGAATCTTCACTCGAGTTGCCGTGTCCGGGGAAATGTTTGCCCACGGCCATCACGCCTCCGTCTTCCAGACCACGGGCAAAGGCGATGGCATGACGGGCTACGAGTTCAGGACTCTCTCCAAATGAGCGGTTGCCGATAACGGGATTCAATGGGTTGTCATTGACATCGAGCACGGGTGCGAAGTTCACCTGGATGCCCAAGCGGCGGCATTGACGTGCCACCTCTCGACCGTACTCATAGAGCAACATGTCGTCATCGAGAGCCCCAAGAATGAGGTTGCGCTGGAAGTTGGGAACCTCTTTGAGCCTCATGCCCAGTCCCCACTCGCCGTCGATGGTGATCATGAGCGGTACGGCTGCCAGCGACTGTGCCAGGTTGGTCACCTGGGTTTGGTCGGCCATGCTGCTGTTCTCGTAGATGAGCCCACCCACCAGATTTTGGGTGACGAGGCGATTAACCAGTTCACGAGTGGCATCGTTGCTCGACGGTGTCACAGCTGCCACGATGAGCTGACCGATACGCCCCTCGGGTGACAATGAGTTGAACACACTGTCCACCCACTGGTTCATGGTCACTTGATCCACATTGTTGAACAGGTTGGGCAATTTGGTCGACTCGCGCGCTGTGACGTTGAATGAGAGCATCAGGCTCACAGTCAGCAGCAATATACTTTTCAATTTGGTCATAATGGGATTTCCTCTTTACCGTTATTCTGTTTTATTGTAAGGCCACGCCATGGCGAGACCTAACACTATTCTATTAATTCTTCTTGATTCTCACCACGTCGTCGGCGTTGATCTTCTTGCCGCTGGCCTCAAGTTTCTTGACATACTCAAGGATGTGGTTGCCATACTTCTGGGTATCGACAAACAACCGCTTGCAATGCGTCATGGGAACCATGTAGTCACCGCCGTTAGCCAAATAGTCGATGGTGGCGACAATATAGGTTTTCTTAGGGTCAATCTTCTTGCCCTTGAGGCTGGCTTTGATCAATTCGCCCTTGTCGTTATAGGTGGCTTGCAGCTCCTTGCTGACTGCGTCACCGCCACGGCCACACATGACCTTAATCGTCTCGATGAGCTCACTGCCAGGCATCTCAAGCACAACAAATCGGTTGTCAAAGGGGAACATCGAGCCGATGACACCCTCTGTGACGGTGCCCTGGGGAACGTCGGCGCGGATGCCACCCTTGTTCATGATCGCACAATCGATGTTTTTAATACCTGTCAAATCCTTGATGATATACATCGTTGCATCGCTCACCCAGTTCTGGGCGGCGGCACTGGAGTTCTTCATGAAGCGCGCGCTGGTGGCCACGGGATTGTTCATGATGCTGTCCACGCCGTGGCGGTAGTAGTCGAGCCAATGATTCATGGCCGTGTAACGGCTGGCGGCCTCGTCCCAGCTCTCGTCCACGGGGATGTGGCTATACTTGATGTCGCCGGTTTCAAGGTCGAGGTCATAGGTGGCGACCAGTTTGCCGCTCTTTCCGTTCTGACCTATGGGAATCATCTTGCCGTCGGCATTGGCGATGCGGTCCCAACCACTACCGGGCTTGATGGTCGTGTGGGAGTGTGAACTGATGACCATGTCAATGTAGTGGCTATGGCCAATGATGAGTGTGTCGTTGGGCTCAGAGGGCTCATAGCTGCTGTAGCCAATGTGCGATACCATGATGGCATAGTCCACTTTTTGAACCTCCTTCAGGTACTTGGCGGTGGCGTCGGCAACATCCGGGGCAGAGTGATAGCCCAATTCCTGGCAGTTCATGTCGGCAATCAGTCCTGTGGGATTGACGTTGATGCCAAAGAAGCCGATGCGCTTGTCGCCCACTGCCTTGATCCAGTAGGGATGGAACAAACCATCGAGCGGAGTGGCGCTGAAGTCGTAGTTGGCGCTCAGCTTCACGGCATCGACGTTGCGGTAGTGGGTAGCCAGTTCCTCCATGCCGTTGTCAAACTCATGGTTGCCCAGAATGATGGCATCATAGCCCAAGGTGTCCATCAACGCATATTCCACTTCACCGCGATAAAGCGAGAAGAACAGCGTACCCTGAACGGCGTCGCCGGCGTGGATCAGCACTGTATTAGGATTGTCTGCTCGCAGTTGGTCATAGATGGCTCTGCGTCTGGCAACGCCACCCTTGCCGTCGCTGGCGGGGTCGATTTGGCTATGGGTGTCGTTAACAGCGATAATCATCAAGTGCTCGGCACGCAATGCCGGAACAACCACCAGTGCACACAGGCACAAGAGCATGAAGTTGCGAAGTTTTGCCATAATTGTTTTCTATCGTTTAGTTTCAGTTTCTATTTAAAAGACAAAGATACTTAAAGTCAAGCGCAGGACAAAACAAAAAATAATTTTTTTTGGGTTCTGAAGTAAAGCAAGACCGCAAAACGGTTCATGACTCCCGTTTGCGGTCTTGTGTGCAATACTGCGGTAGCACCGTTATTTGGCCTTCTTGGCGGCTGGCTTTTTAACTGGAGCCTTCTTGGCCGGGGCTTTCTTTTTGGGCGCAGCTGGCTTTGGCCGGGGTTTCTCCTCTTCGGCTGGGGCGGGCTGCTCGTCAATGGGGAAGTCACCGGTGGTGTCCTTGACGATGTTGTTGCGCATCAGCTCGACCTCGCGGTGCAGCTTCTCGATCTCCTGCTCCTGGTTGCGGATGGTCAACAGCAGTGAGTTCAGCTCCTCGTTGTCGATGCTGGCAGGGTACTGCTCCTCGACGCGCGTCATGAAGTCGCTCAGCACATTCATGTAGTTGGTGAACGCGGTGTAGGGCGAGTCATATGGGCTGTAGTGGCTGTGTACCGAGCCGTCATCATTGTGCTTGGTGGACATGTAGAAGAAGTGGTCGCTGGCCTGCAGGTAGTTCCAGTCCTGCTTGATGCGGCGGTCGGTGCACAGGCGCACGCGCTCACCGATGCTATAGAGTTTGCGCACAGCCTCCTGCTGCAACGTGTTACCCAGCCAGGCGCTGGTGTCGCGGGCTTCGTCGGTCCATGACATGGGGTAGGGCACGGCAAGTTCGGCCACGGGCTTGAACTTGGCGACAACTTCGCTGGGTGTCCAGAACTGGATATCATTTTCAGCGGCAAACCGTGGCAGAGCCTTCATGAACTCAAAGATTCCACTTTCGCGTGGTTGCAGCTCGCCAAAGGTGTCGTAGTTCATGAACAGGTTAACCAGCTGCTCCTCCTGGGGCAACTCGTTGATCCAGTGGATGTACTTGTCGGCTGTCAAGGGGTAGGAAGCCCACTCGGGGTTGCTGAAGCGGAACGAGATGTCATCGCTCAACTTGCCGTTTTTCAACATGAGCTTGAGCTTGGGAGCCGATGCTGAACTGTAGAGGAAGTTGGGCGACCGCCAGCCAAGCACGTGCTTGGCATCGGCGGTAATGGCGGCTTTGAAGCCCATGGCATAGACCATCGAGGCAATGTCATCGTCATAGATGAGCTCGGTGTTGCGGAACACCTTGGGCCGTTGACCGAACAGTTGGAAAATCTTATCGTCGTGGGCTTTGACCTGGGCAACGAACTCGTCGGGGTCATAGAGTGAAGACAGGCTGTGGGCATAGGTCTCGCTCAGGAACTCGACACATCCTGTCTGGGCCAGTTCTTTCATCGAGTCGATGAACTCGGGCACATACTGCTCGAGTTGCTCGAGCGCCGTGCCGCTGATGGAGAAGGCCACTTTGAATTTCTTGCCGTTCTCGCGAATCATGTCGAGCAGCATCTCGTTGGCGGGCATGTAGGACCGTTGGGCGATGCGCGTGATGATGTCGTCGTCGGCAAAGTCATCATAATAGTAATGGTCGTTGCCGATGTCAAAGAAGCGGTAATGCTTCAGACGGAATGGCTGGTGAATCTGGAAATAGAAACAAATCGCTTTCATATATCTTGAGTTGTTAGTTTATCTGTCGTTTTTATTAGTTGTTAGCGGTTGATGAGGCTGCGGTAGATGTTGATGACTTTGGCACCGGCCTTGTCCCAAGTGATTTGGTTGACTTCGGCCAGCCCCTGTTCGCGCAACTCGTTGTACATCGCGGGATACTTGATGATGCTGTAGATGGCATCGGCCATGGCATTGGTGTCCCAATAGTCGATCTTGATGACGTTGTCCAGAATCTCGGCGCAGCCGCTCTGCTTGCTGATGATTGACGGCACGCCCATCTGCATCGCCTCCAGTGGCGAGATGCCGAAGGGCTCGCTCACGCTGGGCATGATGTACACGTCGCTGGCCTTCAACATCTCATACACCTGCTTGCCCTTGAGGAAGCCGGTAAAGTGGAACCGGTCGGCGATGTCGCGCTTGGCGGCCAGGCGTATCATCTTGTTCATCATGTCGCCGCTGCCGGCCATCACAAACTGCACGTCGTTCACCTTGTGCAGCACTTGTGCTGCCGCCTCGACAAAGTACTCGGGACCCTTCTGCATCGTGATGCGGCCCAAGAAGGTCACCACCTTGTTCTGCTTGCCCGGCGGCACTGGCAGGTCGAGCAGCTCCTGACTCAAGGGCTCCACGGCATTGTGCACCGTGGTCACCTTGTCGGGGCTGATGCCATATTTCTCGATGACCGTGCGCCGCGTCAGGTTGCTCACGGTGATGATGTGGTCGGCATGGTTCATGCCGTCCTTCTCGATACTGAACACCGTGGGGTTGACGTTGCCGCGCGAGCGGTCAAAGTCGGTAGCATGCACATGGATGACCAGTGGCTTGCCCGTCACCTGCTTGGCATGGATGCCGGCAGGATAGGTGAGCCAGTCGTGAGAGTGGATGATGTCACAGTCCACAGTACGGGCAATCACGCCTGCCACGATGCTGTAGTTGTTGATTTCCTCCAATAGGTTATCGGGGTAGCGTCCCGAGAACTCGATGCAGCCCAGGTCGTTGGTGCTCATGTAGTTGAAGTCGCCATAGATGTGGTCACGCAAATTATAGTACAACTGCGGATCCATCACGTCGCCAATGCGGCTCTGTACGTAGTCCCACTGCACGTCACGCCAGGCTACAGGCGTGCTGTTGGCACCGATGATGTGGGCAAACTCCTTGGGCTCGTCACCCCAAGGCTTGGGAATGACAAAGGTGATGTCCATGTCACCGTTCTGCCACATGCCCTTGGTCAAGCCGTAACTGGCTGTTCCTAATCCTCCCAGGATGTGAGGCGGAAATTCCCAGCCAAACATTAATGCTTTCATATCTTGTTTCCTCCTCTTGTTTTATTCGTCGATGATGTGCAGGTTCTTGAAGGTGCGCAGCACGCGCAGGATGCCGCCCACGTTGGGGGCGAAGCTCACGGCACCGCGTCCAATGAAGGGCGGGTTGCCGTCATAGAGCTCGCTGAGCGACCCGATGCAGCCCTCCTTCATCTCGTCCTCAAAGCCGATCATCATGCGCTCGATGAACGAGATGCTGTTCAGGCCGAACACGCGTATGTAGGCCTTGCTGTAGAAGTCCATCAGCCAGGGGCGGGCACTGCCGGCATAGTAAGCCGTCTGGCGTTCCTCGGGTGAGCCTACGTACCAGGGGATGTAACCATAGCTATTGGGACTCAGGGTGCGTAGGCCCTTGGGTGTGAGCAACTCGCGGGTGGTGATGTCGAGCACGCGCTTGCGCTGGCGGCGGTCCAGCGGACTGTAGTCGACAGCGGCGGCAATAATCATGTTGGGACGTACGCTCAGGTCGGTGTAGCTGCCATTCACGTAGTCATAGAGGTAGCCGTAGTCGGTCATGAACGTCTCGATGAAGGCTGGCTTGCACTTGTCGGCAATCTCGTTGCAGCGATCAACAAATGCTTTCTCCTCCTCGCGCTCGCCGAATAACTCTTCCACGGCAAATCTCAACGCGTTGTACCACAATGCGTTGAACTCTACCAGATAACCCGTGCGCGGGATGAGCGGAGTGCCGTCGGGATGGGTGCTGTTCATCCACGAGACGGGGCGCTTGGTGCCATCGGTGGCTACCAGACCGTTTTTGTCGAGTTTGAGGTTGGGATGATGGCCATCAGCTATAAAGTTGATGATGTCCTTGACCAGCTGGCCATAGCGCTCACGGGCGGCATCGGCATTCAGGTCGTGGGCATAGCGCTGCACGGCCCAGATGGCCCACAACGGCACGTCGGGCAGTTCCAGCCCGTCAAGGTGCTTGTCGAGGGTACCGTCGCGCATCCAGTCCTCGAGGGCGCGCTGGGCGGTGTCCATGATGAGCTCAAAGTCCTGGCGGTGGTGAACCGACAACGTGCAGCCGGGCAACGCGATGAACTCGTCGCGGGCGCGTATCTTGAACCACGGGTAGCCTGCCAGCAGGTAGTGGCCCTCCTTGTTGGTGATATAGAACTGTTTGGCACTGTTCTTCATGCAGTTGTAGAAGCTCGTGCGGGGCGTGCGGGGCTTGATCTCGTCCTCATACATTTTGGTCAGCGTCCTGGTGTTGACCTCCTCGATGCCTGCCGAGAAGATGAGCGGCTCGCCTTTCTTGATCTCGACCTCAAAGTAGCCGGGCACATACAGGTCCTCGCTATAGGGGATGCCGCGCTCCTGGTCCTTGATGTACTCGATGTTCTTGTACCAGTGCGGGTCAAACACAAAGCGGGGCTTGTGGTTCATCTGCATGTACAGCGTCGGGTAGCCGTTATACATGCAGGTGGCGATGCCGTTGCTCACTTCCTGATAGTCACGGCTGGCGACAGCATTCTCGACACACAGGTCATTGGCGTTGCGGAAGGCCAGGAACGGCCTGAACTGCAGCGTCGTGGCCGAGTGGGCATCGACCAGCGTGTAGCGGATGAGGATGCGGTTCTCGTGGGTGATGAAGATCTTCTCTTTCTTCAATATCACGCCGCCCACGCGGTAGGTCGTGGTGGGAACGCGCTCGCAGTCATACTCGCGGATGTACTTGTGCCCGTTTGGGCTGTAGGTGTCACCCTTGTAGCGGTGCAGACCCAGGTTGAACGGGGCTCCATGCTGGATGACGGTCTCGTCGAGCGTGGACAGCAGCACGTGGTTGTTGTCGTCGAGCTCGGGCACTGGGATGACCAGTAGGCCGTGCTGCTTGCGCGTGTTGCAGCCAACGATGGTCGTGCAGTGGTAGGCTCCCGACTGGTTGGTGCGCAACATCTCCTTGGGCAGCGACTGCTCCAGGTTGATCATCAGGTTTTTGTCAAATTTCAGATAACTCATTTTGTTATAATAGTTTTTAGTTTCTTGTCCCTAATTTTAAAAGATCGTTTTTACTAAGGATCGAACCTTCCCTGTTTTCCCTGTCGCCGTCCTCAACTGGTTGCCGTCATACTCCAGCTCCAAGTCGTCGATGTCACCGTAGTGACCATAGCTGTATGTGAAAGGTTGTCTCATATTATCTCAGTTATGTTTCAGTTCGATCTTCACATCAAAATTACATCAAAAGAACCGTCCCTTTTTTACCCTCAGACTGTGAGGGGTATGGATGGTGGAACCAGGATGTTGATGCCCTTGCTCACATTCTCGATGACCACATGGGCCGGCATGGTGATGGGATCTCCGTCGATGTGGATGATGTCGTCATGCTTGCGCTCGATGACCACCCGCTTACCACGGTAGATGCTCACGTGGCGGTCCTTGTCAAGCTGGCGGAAGAACAGCCGTGCGCCCACCAGGGGACTCTCGACGATGTTGAATCCGTGCATGACAGTCACGTCGATGAGGCCGTCCTGCATGGTGGCGCGGGGGGCGATATAGGCATTGTTGCCATATTGCGCCGCGTTGCAGCACGCGATGACAAAGGCGCGCTCCTCGTGCCTGATGCCGTCGATGTCGATGGTGTAGTCCTGGGCTTTGTACTTGAAGAACTCAGTCATGGCGGTCTTTACATAGGTGATGAAGCCGCGTGTGCCCTCGTTGGCAAACTTGTAGCTTACCTCGGCATCAAAGCCCATGCCGCAGGTGCAGAAGAAAGGCCTGCCGTTGACCGTGCAGTAGTCAAACTGGCCGATGGTGCCATTGTTGAGCAACTGCAGGGAACGGCTGGCATTCATGGGAATGCGCAGGTGCCGTGCAAGGCCGTTGCCCGAGCCGCATGGCACGATACCCAGGGCCGTCGGGCTGCCGCACAGGGCACTGCCCACCTCGTTGACGGTGCCGTCACCCCCAATGGCCAGAACGATGTCAAAACCCTGTTTGGCAGCCTCCTGAGCCAGCTCACGGGCATGCCCAGGATATTCACTCAAGATGATGCTCACGCCGTTGCGGGTGTGATCCACAACGGTATCGATGAGGTGTGGAATCTTGTTCTTGTTGCCGATGCCTGACACAGGATTGATAATGGCTAATATGTGCTTGCGTTTCTCTTCCATTCCCTGCAAAGATAATACTTTTTTGTATGATTTTTTTGATAATCGATGATTTTGAAATATTTTTGTGGAAAAATTATTAACAGGTATCTTTAACCCTTACAGAAAACGATGAAAAAGGTGAGTATAAACCTCCTGACCAACGTCATTTTGCTGCTTGCAGGCATCATCTTGATTGTGTTTCATGGCGTGCCAGACATCTTGATTTGGGGTGCACGGGTGATGGGAGTGACATTCCTGTTGCCTTCGGTCGTCTATCTCATCATGGTTGCCGTGAGGCTCTCCGACACCCGCACCAGCACCGACTACTTGGGTGTGCTGCCGGCGGTGGGCGGCCTGTGCTTTGGCTTGGTGATGATGATCAAGGCCCACCTGTTCGACGGCATCCTGCAACTGCTGCTGGGCATGCTGCTCGTGGTGCTGGGCCTGTTTCACGTCATCTACCTGTTGTTGTCGAGCAAGAGCCTGAATGTCAAGGGCTGGTACTACGTTTGCCCGATTGCGGTTGCCGTGTGTGGCATCTTGTCACTCGTGCTGCCTGCGTTGCGCGACAGTATCCCTGCCGTGGTGCTCGTCACGGGAGTCTGCCTGCTTTTGTTCAACTTTACCAGCCTGCAGGAATATCTGGCCGAGCGCCGCATCAGGCGAGCTGTCGCTCAGCCCAGCCAGCCCGAAGTTCCTCAACCCGTCGCCGAGGACGACACCATCAATGTTGAATAATGGGCACTATATCAGAAAAATATCAGCGCTTCCGCCAGTGGCAGCAGCAGCCCATAGAGTATCATGATGCACATGATCATCACGGCTGTTGCAACTGCGGTGCCGAGAGCGAGAACAATTACTGCCCACGTTGCGGGCAGAAGGCCGTCTACGGTCCCATCACCTGGCACAGCGTGTGGCAGGGAGTGATGGACGTGTGGGGCGTGGGGACGCGCTCGTTACCCTACACGTTGTGGCAGCTGCTGTGGCGTCCGGGTTACCTGATAAGGGACTACATCAGTGGCAAGCGACAGGTGAGTTTCCCTCCGGTCAAGATGTTGGTCGTGGTAGCGGTGGCTTTCTATTTTGTCGGGAATTGGTTCTTTCCGGAATTCTGGATGGAACTTCAAGGAGATGAAGGTGAGGTGAGTACCGAGACCGGCGTCACCTATTACATGGAGACATTCGGGATCTGGCTTTCACAACATTACGAGTGGGCATTCTTGACTGTCTTCTCGTCGTTGATTATTCCCACTTGGTTCGTGTTCCGTTCAGCCCCTCGATTTCCACGTCACACATTGCCTCAAGGCTTTTTCATCCAGGTGTTTATGACAAACCAGTTCTTGCTGTGGCTTTTTATCGGCTCGCTGGTGTTAAGGCTATTGCAGATCTCCGATGTTGAAACGGCTGTTACGGTGATGGTGTTGTTGACCATGATTTTGGTGCTGCTCATCGACTATCATCAATTGTTCGGTTATGGCTGGTGGGGCACTGCGTGGCGCATCATAGCTGCAGTTATAATGATATACTTCCTCCTGTACATTGTCGCATTGCCCTTGGCACTTGTTGACAGGACCATGACTGGTGTGGAAATTCCATGGATTAATGTAGTGCTCAGAACCATCGGTCTGACGGGCATGGGATTAGTGCTTTTGGGAATAGTTCATGTCATCAACCGCAGGAAGTGGAACCAGGCCATATGGACTAAGAGGCAGTTAGTCGTCCTGATAGTGGCCCTGTTTGCTATAATTATCGCTCTTGATGCTTGCTTCGGCTTTAAGATGTTCTCCTTGGTGATGAGTTATTTTAAGGCCTTAACAGGCTTAGTGACTATCGGATAGGAAAGAGTGTCAGGTGGTATAGTAACAGCGATGCACCTCTCGATCGAGAAAGGTGCATCGCTGTGTTTCTTGCAGTAACTGCCGCGAGCGCTCACGGCGGTAGTGCCATGTTGTCTTATTTCTTCTTGCGGTTGCCGTAGCGCTGCATGAACTTGTCCACGCGACCTGCGGTGTCGACGAGCTTCTGCTTGCCGGTGAAGAAGGGGTGCGAGGTGTTGGTAATCTCGAGCTTTACCAGGGGATAGGTCTTGCCGTCGATGTCGATGGTCTCCTTGGTGTTAACAGTGCTGCGAGTGATGAAAACCTCCTCGTTAGACATGTCCTTGAAAGCAACCTCGCGATAGTTGCTGGGATGGATATCCTTTTTCATTGTCTTGATGTATCTTTAAATTGTTAAACTTACAACGTTTAGGCGGTGGTAAACGCCTCACTTTTTTGTAATGGCGTGCAAAGGTACGTCGATTTTTTGAACTGGGAAAATTTTTTCGCTCTTTTTTTGATTTTCAATGGTTTTTCCAGAACGACGGCGAGAAAATGACCAGCACGGTGAAGATCTCGAGACGCCCCATGAGCATCAGCCCTGAAAGAATCCATTTCACCAGTGGCGGCAGGATGCTCCATGACATCGTCGGGCCGATTTCCAGTCCCAACGTGGGGCCCACGTTGCTGCCGCAGCTCAAGGCGATGGTGATGGAGTTGGTGCTGTCCACACCGGCAAGAATCATGATGAAATAGGCCGTGAAACACAGGGTGATGTAGGCAATGAAGAACGCCAGCAGCGTGATTTGGCTGGGGGAGTGGACCGATGTGTTGTTGACCTTGACGGGCAGCAGCGCCTTGGGGTGTACCATGCGGCGAACCTCGTTGCGCAGGATTTTCAGGGCTATGACCCCGCGTGCACACTTGAAACCGCTGGCAGTGCTGCCTGCACATCCGCCAAAGAACATGCACAGACTCAGTACCACCCAGGTGATGTGATGCCACTGGGCAGCGTCCTCGTTGAACATGCCCGTTGTGGTGACAAAGGACACTACCTGGAACAGGGCGTAACGGATGGCGTCGCTCAAGGTGTAGTGGTTGTATCGCAGCAGGAAATAAACAATTACTGCAGTAGCCGCCAACGTCAAAGCCGTGTAGAAACGGAACTCGGCGTTCTTAAACAACTGCTTGACCTTGCCCTGGAGCAGACTGGCATAGAGCAAAGCGAAGCTCACGCCCGAGAGGAACATGAACACGATGGCGGTATAGTCGATGGCTGCGTTGTTGAAGTAACCGGTGCTGGCATCGTGGGTGGCAAAGCCGCCTGTCGCCGTCACCGTCATGGCATAGTTCACGGCGTCAAACGGACTCATGCCGAAGATGAAGAAGCAAAAGGCACATGTGGCCGTCAACAGGATATAAACACCCCATAGGGCCTTGGCCGTGGTGGTGAGGCGCGGATGCATCTTGCTCTTGATGGGACCGGTGGCCTCGGCGGCAAATACCTTGATGGAGCCGCCCACAAACGACGGGATGACGGCGATGGTGAAGAACACGATTCCCAAACCGCCAATCCATTGCGTCAACGAGCGCCAAAACAGTATGCCGTGGGGCAAGCCTTCGACCTTATCGATGACGGTTGCCCCGGTTGTCGTCAAGCCCGACATCGTCTCGAAGAAGGCATCGGTCACATGGTCGATATATCCGCCGATGAGGAAGGGTAACATCCCGAAGAGCGCAAACGCAATCCACACGACGGTCACCAGCAGATAGGCGTCACGGCGGCTCAGTGTGTTGGTCGCATGGCGTCCCAGTAGCCTCAGAGCCGTGCCGACCAGCAGCGCCACGCCCACGGTGACCGCGAAGGCCATGATGTCGCTCTCCATGTGGCAAATGGCCAGGATGAGCCCCAGTGACATGAAGGCGGCCTCAATCCACAGCAGCGTGCCCAGAATCTTGCATATCAATAGCTTGTTGAACATCGTGGATGGGGTTAGATGAAAAATTTCTCGATGCGGCTGATCTCAGTGCCGTGGCAGAAGACCACAACGATGTCGCCAGGCTGGATCTGTGTATCGCCATTGACAAGAATGCCCTTTCCGTCACGCACCAATCCGCCCAATTCGGCCTCGCGCGGGAAATCCAGGTCCCGTACCTTCTTGCGTGTGATGCGCGACCTGGGGCGGGCGGTGAACTCGGCCACGTCAGCATTGACGGTCATCAGGTTGCGCATGTTGCGCACATCGCCGTTGAGCAGCAGCTGATAGATGTGGCTGGCGGTCAATGCCTGCTTGTTGATGATGGTTCCGATGTCCACATTGCCTGCAATGTCCATATAGTCCATGTTCTCGATCATGGCGATGGTCTTGCGCACTCCCAACTGCTTGGCAGTGAGGCATGCCAGGATGTTGGCCTCGGCGTTGCCGGTAAGGGCGACAAACGCTTGTGCCGACTTGATGTTCTCCTCCATCAGGTTGGCCACCGAGCGGCCGTCGGCATTGATGATCATCACGTGGCTGGTGTCCACCAGGTCGATAAGCTCTTCGCAGCGCCGCGGGTCGTTTTCAAAGATTTTGGCCTTCATGTCATGTGGCAGCATGTTGACGACCCTGACGGCCGTCTTGCCGCCACCGACGATAAAGACGTTTTTCACGTCGGGGTAGTTGTCCTTTCCCATGATCATCCTCATGTTGGGGACATATTCCCTGGTGGTCATGAAATAGACAAAGTCGCCAGGCATGAGCATGTCGTCGCCCGATGGCATGATGGTTGACGGGCCGCGCTTGATGGCGACCACATGGTAGGGTGAATCGGGCTTGAAGATTTCCTTGAACGGCTGGCCGAGGATTTTGCACGTTTCCCTCACCTTAATGCCCAGCAGCGTGAGCAGACCGCCGTGCACGTCCCACCGTTGCCGGGCCCATGTCAGCTTCATGCCGTTGACAATGTCAAGCGCCGCAAGGTTGTCAGGGTCGATGATGGATGAGATGCCTGCCGCCTTGAAGGCTTCGGTAATCTGGGGGTCGATAAACTCGGCATTCTCCACCTTGGCCACCGTCTGTCGCGCGCCCAGTGAACGGGCCAGCACGCACAGGCTCAGGTTCAGATTCTCGTCACGCGTGACCGCAATGAAAAGGTCGGCGTGCTTCACTCCGGCATCTTTCAGGGCCTTGATGGGAGTGTTGGTCGATGCCTGGATGGTCATCAGGTCGCTGTCGGCCTGGATGCGCTCAAGCTTCTCCTCGTCGTCATCAATGATGACGATGTCCTGCTTGATTTTGGAGAACAGGTCGGCCAGATGAGCTCCGATGGCTCCGGCCCCTACGATGATGACTTTCATTGCTGAAGTGAATTGAGGTTATTGTTGAATAATCTGTTACATGATGCTCGTTGCGGGCAAAGGTAATAATATTATTTATTATCAAAGCGTCATGGCATTTTTTTCGACTCCCGGTTATGATTTTTTACCTTTTGGGGGCATGACGGGAACTGAAGGCCGCGACAAGATGGTGACACGTTGTCAATAAGAAAAACGGAATTAACTTGCGAGATTGCAAAAAAAGAACTAATTTTGCGGGCTGTTTTATAGTAGATAATTATACAATTATGTTTGGCAAACTCTTCAAGAGCAAGAAAGAGCAGGTTAAACTCTTCTATAATACCGATGTGCATTGCCACATTCTGCCGGGCGTGGACCATGGTTCACAGTCGATTGAGCAGTCGTTGGAGATGCTTAAGGCTGAAGCCGAGATGGGCATCAGCCGCGTTATCCTCACGTCGCATGTGACGGCGGTAACGTTTGAGAACACACGTGAGACGCTCATGGACGCGTTCATGAAGCTCAAGGATGCGGTTACCGATGCAGGTATTGACATGGAGCTGTACCTGAGTGCCGAGTACCGCATGGATGAGTATTTTGACAAGGAGTATGCTGCCGATCACTTGATCCCCATGCCTGGTAACCATATCCTTCTGGAAAATTCCTTCCAGCAAGAATTGATGAACCTCGACGAGTTGCTCTTTGACATGCAGGTGAAGGGTTATAAGACCATCCTGGCTCACCCCGAGCGCTACAATTATTACTCTCGTCGTCGCAAACGTTACGAGCAGCTGCACAATGCGGGCGCCCGCTTCCAAGTCAATATCCTGTCCTTCACCGGATACTTTGGAGAGGAGGCTCGTGACAGTGCCTTGTGGTTTGCCGAGAACGGAATGATTGACTATCTGGGCAGCGACATGCACAACGTCAAGCAGGCTCACATCATCATGGATTACATCAACTCCAAGGAGTGGAGAAAGTTAAGCCGTGACCTCGAACAGACCGTCAAGAACGACATGATCTTGTGATAAGAGTTATTCCCTCAAAGATTTTTTTTGAATAATGACAGTTGGCATCCTTGATGAAGGATGTCGACTATGTTTTTTTATGGTGGCGTCGCTTTAACAGGCTTGTCGCTTACTGTCGGCTTAATCGCGCATCTCGGCTGGCAGGTCCTGCTGAATGATGGCACGGCACTCGTGGCTCACCTGGGCAATGTCGTTACCGCCGTTGTGCTCAATGGGCTTGTGGAAGGTGAGGGTAATCGTGCCCGGTGTTACGTTGAATGTACTGCGAGGCATCACTTTGTAACTGCCGTCGATGGTGATGGGTACCACAGGCAGGCCGAACTCCAGGGCCAACTTGAATGCACCGTTCTTGAAGGGTCCCATCTTGCCTGTGTCGGTGCGGCGGCCTTCAGGAAAGACAACAATCGACATGCCTCCATGCAGCTTCTTCTTGGCCGCTGCCATGGTGTTGCGCAGCCCCTGGGTGGAGTGGGTGTCCACCATGATGTGGCCAGCCATGCGGCATGCGGTGCCAATAATGGGGATGTTAGTGATACCCTTGCGCATCATCCACTTGAAGTTGTGCCCCAGAAACCCGTAGATTGAGAAGATGTCATATGCTCCCTGGTGGTTGGCGACAAAGACGTAACTCGTCTCGTGGTCAATGAGTTCACGACCCACGACACGTACACGCACCAGATGAATCCAGCACCACACGCGCGCCCACCACTTGGCTGGGAAGTAGCCCCAATAGTCCTGGTTAAAGAGGCTGCCAATAATGGTGATGATTGCAGTAATGATGCTGTAGACCAGCATGATGGGTGATGCGATGCACCATTGATAGATGCGATAAAGGTATATCATAGTCAGTTTCAATCACATTTCATTGGTGATGCAAAATTACAATAATACTCATAATGATGCAAGAGCACACGGGGAGTGTGTCTGGCTTTCGACTTGGTTTTAACTCAATTTAGGATATTGACGGTAGCAAGATATGCATCCACCCCGGCACCTGATTGTGGCACCGGGGTGAAGGATGACGGGTGAGGGGAGTTGTGCTTACTTGTCTTCGGGCTCGGGCTCGGGAGCGATGAGCTTGTAACCCTTGCCGTGGATGTTGATGATCTCGATGTTGGGATCATCCTTGAGTTTCTTGCGCAGCTTGGTGATGTACACATCCATCGAGCGGGCGTTGAAGTAGTTGTCGTCGATCCAGATGGTCTTGAGGGCGAAGTTACGCTCAAGGATCTCGTTCAGGTGGGCGCACAGCAGGCTCAACAGCTCGCTCTCCTTGGTCGTGAGGTTGTCGCTGCGGTCGTCGGTGAAGAGCACTTGGCGCTGGGTGTCGAACGTGAATTTGCCGATCTTGTAAACTGTCACCTCCTTGCCTTTTTTGCCCTTGACGCGGCGCAGGATGGCCTCGATGCGCAGCACGAGCTCCTCCATCGAGAAGGGCTTGGTGATGTAGTCGTCGGCACCAATCTTGAATCCCTCAAGGACATCCTCTTTCAGAGCCTTGGCGGTGAGGAAAATGATGGGCACATCGCTATTGATGGCGCGGATCTCCTGAGCGAGCTGGTAGCCGTCTTTCTTGGGCATCATCACGTCAAGCAGGCAGATGTCATACTTGCCCTTGAGGAAGGCCTTGTAACCGGCTTCGCCATCAGCAAACAACTCGGCCTTGTAGCCTTTGTCCTCCAGGTACTCACGGGTGAGGGTACCCAGATTCTCGTCGTCTTCACATAACAGAATTCTCAGTTTGTCTTCCATAATTGTCTTCTTAATTATTTGTATAGTGGTAATGTGATTATGAATTTCGATCCCTTGTTGAGTTCACTCTCGGCTCGGATGGAGCCGCCAAACAGGTCTATCATCTTGTGGACATAGGCAAGGCCCAGCCCAAAGCCCTTGACGTCGTGGCGGTTGCCAGTGGAAACCCGATAGAATTTCTCAAATATTTTCTTCAAATCCTCGCGTGACATGCCAATGCCGTTATCTTGAACGGTGATTTGGATATGGTCGTCGTCGGGATTGATGGTGGTGACTTCCAGCTCGGGTGCCACGTCCTCGCGGCGATACTTCACGGCATTGTCAAGCAGATTGAATATCACGTTGGTGAAGTGCATGCGGTCCACTTTGATGATTGGGTCCTCGGCGTCGAGGTTGGCATTGATGTGTCCACCGTATTTCTCGACCTTGAGCTTAAAGGTGTTGATCACGCTGTAGATGCTGGAATTGGCGTCTTCTTCCTCCATGCGCATGGTGGCATTCTTGCGGTCGAACAGCGACAGTTGCAGCACCTTCTCGACCTGGAAACGCAACCGCTTGGTCTCATCGTTGATGACGCCCGACACGTGTTTGAGCATCTCTGGGCTCTTGCGCACGCTGTCGTCGTTAAGCATCTGGGCGGCAATCGAGATCGATGAGATGGGCGTCTTGAACTCGTGCGTCATGTTGTTGATGAAGTCGTTCTTGATTTCGCTCAGCTTTTTTTGCTTGAAGGCAACCGAGATGGTATACAGGAACACGCCCAGCAGCAGGAATGTGAATGCCAGCGACGGTACCAGGAATTTCACCGACGAGAAGATGTAGTCACTCTTGTTGGGGAAGGTGACGTTCAACGTGTTTTGTTTATTCTTGGGGTCGTTGGGGAACAGCGTCAGGCTGTAAACGTCCTGTTGGGACATGGGTGAGTAGCCCTCGGTCTTGTAAACGATGCCGGTGGAGCGGTTCACAACGGCAAATTCAAACGGCAACATCAATCCGTTGAATTCCAACTCTGAGCGCAGGTAAGTCGCCACAATCGCGCTGTCGGCACGTTCTTTGATAGGACGGTCGCTCGAGTGGTTCAAGATGGTGAGAATCACCTCGTTCAGCAGGCTTTTTTGATACAGGTACTGTCCCTTGAGCGCCTCCTGCTTGCGCTGGTAGCTACTATTCAGGTCCTCCTTGAGATCGGTGAGCGTGTGGTGGTTGGCCGGGCGCAGGGTGGTGGGGTCTTCGGTATTGAACGTGGTGTCGATGGTGGACTCATGCCGTTCTCCAAAGTTGAAACTGTTCTGGCTGATGCCCGAGTACATCTGTTCGGCCTCGGCCAGGTCTTTGTCAAGGAAATATTTGGTCTCGTTCTGCTCCAACATCCTCGACACATTGTATAGGCTGCGCATCACATTTTCGCTGAACTGGCTGTTGCGCATGGCGACCATTTTCTCGAGATACACGATCTGCATGGCAAGCAGTCCCAGCAGGGCTATCGCCATCACGACCGTTAATATCCATATTGTTGACCTCTTCATGAGAGCGTAACTGTCTTAAATCAAACTTTGTTTTTAACAATCAACGGCAAAATTAACACTTTATTGTGAAAAAACAAAATTTTCATTCACTTTTTGCTGAAAAAATTAACCCTAAATGTTAAAACACCCGATCTCAAGAAGAAAAAACAAACAACAAGAAACAACAACCGAACATTCGCAACTGCAATTATAAAGTTGTTGTGGTTGTATCATAGTTGTCATAGTTGTTTGATATATGGTATGACGGTGAAAATAATAGAAGGCAACAGGCCAGCCGGTTGCCTTCTATTATATAATGTGTAGAACGGGGGATTAATCCTCGTCCTGCTTGCTCTCCTCGTACTCCTTGAGCAGCTGGGCCTGCACGTCGGCGGGCACGAGCTCATAGCTCGAGAACTTCATGCTGAACGAAGCGCGACCACCCGAGATGGAGCTCAGTGAGGTCGAGTAGCTCGACATCTCCTTCAGGGGGATGCGGGCCTTAACGCGCTCCATGCCGTTGGCGCTCGACATGTCCATCATGATGCCGCGGCGGCCCTGCAGGTCGCTCTGTACACCACCCATGCAGTCGCCGGGCAACAGGATCTCGACGTCATAGACGGGCTCCAGAACCTTGGGGTTGGCATCGCGGAATGCGGCCGAGAAGGCGTTGCGGGCTGCCAGACGGAACGAGATTTCGTTACTGTCAACCGGGTGCATCTTACCATCGTAGATGCACACGCGCACGTCGCGAGCGTAGCTGCCGGTCAACGGGCCCTGCTCCATGCGGTCCATGATACCCTTGACGATAGCAGGGATGAAGCGTGCATCGATGGCACCACCAACGATGCAGTTGTAGATTACAAGCATGCCGCCCCATTCCATGGGGATTTCCTGCTTGTCCTTGATGTTCATCTTGTACTCCTGGTTGCCGAACTTGTAGGTGTCGGGTTCGGGCATGCCCTCGCGATAGGGCTCCACGATCAGGTGAACCTCACCAAACTGGCCTGAACCACCCGACTGCTTCTTGTGGCGATAGTCGGCACGGGCAGCCTTGGTAATGGTCTCACGGTAGGGGATGCGGGGCTCCTGATACTCGATCTGGATCTTGTCGTTGTTCTCGATGTTCCACTTGAGGGTGCGCAGGTGGAATTCACCCTGACCAGAAACGATGGTCTGGCGCAACTCCTTGCTCTGCTCGATCAACAGCGTGGGATCCTCCTCGTGCATGCGGTTGAGGACGGCACCCAGCTTCTCGGTCTCGCTCTCGTTCTTGGCCTTGATGGCGCGCTGGAACTTGGGAGCGGGATACTGGATGAAGTCAAACACGTGCTCGCAACCCTTCTCGTTGAGGGTGTTGCCGCAGCGAACGTCCTTCAGCTTCACGGCGGCACCGATGTCACCAGCGTGGATCTCATCGATGGCGGTCTTGTTCTGACCACAAACGACGTTAATCTGAGCCAAGCGCTCCTTGCTGCCACGGTTCATGTTGGTAAGGTCGGCGCCAGCCTTGAGGACGCCGCTCATTACCTTGAAGTAGGAAACCTCACCGATGTGGCTCTCAACCGAGGTCTTGAAGAAGAAGACGCTCACGGGGCCGTTCTCGTCGTAGGGGACCTCGTCGCCGGCATTGTTCTTGGGGGCGGGCATCTCGGTCACGTCGGGCACGATGGTGCTCATGACCTCGAGCATGCGGTCGGTACCGATGTTGTTCTCGGCGCTAACCAGAACTACGGGGAAGATGCTGCGGTCAACCATACCCAGGCGGATACCCTTGATGGTCTCCTCATCGGTCAGGGTCATCTCGTCAAGGAACTTCATCATCAGCTCCTCGTCGTTCTCGGCAGCCATCTCGAGCAGGGCCATGCGATACTCCTCGGCCTTGTCGGCATGTGCGCCGTCGATGTCGGCCTCGGTAGCCTTGCCTCCGTCCTTGGGCCAGGTGTACTGCTTCATCGACAGCACGTCAACCACGCTGTTGAAGCCAGGACCTGCATTAACGGGGAACTGCAGGGCTACGACCTTGTTGCCGTAGGTCTCACGCAGCTGGTTGTATACGTTGTCAAAGTCACACTTCTCGTCCTCGAGGCGGTTGATGACAAACATCAGCGGCTTGCCGATACGCTCCACGGTGCGGAAGTTGTTCTGGCAGCCCACGTCAACGCCGTTGCGGCCGTCAATGACCAGCGCAGCGGTGTCGGTAACGCTCAATGCGGTTACGGTATTGCCCACGAAGTCATCACTGCCCGGGCAGTCAAAGAAGTTGAGCTTCTTGCCATTCTTCTCGGCAAAGAAAACGGTAGATGAAACGGAATAACCGTACTCTTTCTCAACTGGGGTGTTGTCGCTCACGGTGTTACCGCCATCGACGGTGCCCCTGCGGCTGATTGCGCCGCCCTCAAGGAGGATAGACTCGGTGAGAGTGGTCTTACCAGCGCCCTTACCACCGACGAGAGAGATGTTCTTGATCTCGTTAGTTTTGTAAACCTTCATTCGTGATTTTGTTGTTAAATGGTTGTTATATAGTGAATTGATATTTAGTTCGCTAAACAGCCTGCAAAATTAGTCATTTTTGCGCTGAATCACAACATTATTAATAAGAAAATTATCAACAACCTTTAGTTTTGGCGTTTTTTGTGCCTTCGACCCAATCAATGCATGCGGCTCTAAAGCTTAATGATGGCAAACTGATTGCCTCGCATTTTGTGTCGTTTTTCTTGCGCATTGCGGTGACTTCTTGTAATTTTGCACATAAATTGTGATATTAATTCAAAACCTCAATAACCAATAGAGATCATGCGTCACTATCTTTTAGTATTTGCTGTTTTACTGGCTTGTGTAAAGATTCATGCCGTTCCAGCTTTGCCAATTCCCATGGTGGTGAACCAGCCCGACGGCGCCCAACTCACGGTGAAAATCATCGGCGATGAATTTCTCCATTACCTTACCACCCTTGATGGATACACGATTGTCAAGAATGACGATGGCTTCTATCGATATGCTCAGTGGGCTGGCGATCGTGTGTCATCGAGTCAAGTGGTCGCACATGATGCCTCTGGCAGGTCGACCAGCGAGCTGTCTTGGCTTGACGGCACAGGGAAACACCTGTATTCCGGTGAAGCCAAGAAAATGGCTGCGGTGTCGCGTCAGCAGCGTGACCAATTGCCCCCGGTCAGTTATGGCAACTTCAAGGGTCTGGTGATCCTTGTCGAGTTCAACGATTCTGTTTTCACGCGCACTGATGTGGTGGAGTTTTATAATCGCATGTTCAACGAAAAGGGGTATACCGGTTACGCCCATGAGGATGGGGCGCCTGATCCCTACGGTAGCTTCACGGGAAGTGTGCGTGACTACTTTAATGACAACAGCAGTGGGCTGTTTGACCCGCAGTTTGATGTGGTGGGACCCGTGCGGGTGCCTTACTTGGTGAACGACGGTCAGGTGAAAGGCACCGAAATTTTCATGAGTGCCGTTAAGCTGGCCCATGATGTGTTGGGCGTGGATTATAGCAATTATGACTTGAATCAGGATGGCTGTGTTGACCTGATTTATTTTATCGTCGCCGACACTCCGGCCAGTTCCGACCCGGATAGCCCTTATCACTTGTGGCCACATCGCTCGAGCTTGAGAGGCAAGAATCAGCAATATGACGGTAAGTATTTGGGTGACTATGCCTGCTCAGCCGAGTATATTTATGCAAAACAATATGGCATATTTGATGGCATCGGCACCATCTGCCATGAGTTCAGCCATGTGCTTGGGTTGCCCGATCTTTATGACACCAACACCATGGACAATGCTGTCAATGGCGAAGCGCACCATCCGGGAGAATGGGAGCTGATGGCGGGTGGAAACTATACCAATAATGCCCGCACGCCTGTCGCCTACAGCCTCTATGACCGCTATTCCACAGGGTTTGCCAGTGTCAAGGTCATTGAGGCCGAGGGTGAATATGAGTTGCCACCCATTGGCGAGACTGGTGAGGGCTTCATCTTGAAAACCAAGCAGGAGGGGGAAATGTTCCTCATCGAGAACAGGCAACGCACAAAATGGGATGCCTATGCTCCTGGTCATGGCTTGGTAGTGGTGAGAATGGACTCGACCAATACTGACGTGTGGAATGACAATGCCCCTAATGCAGATGCGACACGTCTGTATTATGACATGCTGCGGGCTGGCCAGTCCAACTTGTTCCAGTCTTCTGGTGACCCTTTCCCAGGCACCTATGGCGTGACCATGCTCACCAACTCGAGCATACCCAACCTCAAGTCGTGGGCGGGGATGCCCAGCGACTGGGTGCTCTATGACATCCATGAGGATGGGCCGATGGTGAAGTTCAAGGTGAAGCAAGACGGCTCTTTCTCCACTGTTGTTGAGGATTTTGAGACTATGGTTGCAACAAGTGACTCGAGTGTGACTGAAGCGCAGGGCTCATTGGCAAACTGGTTGTTTGCGCGCTGCTCAACGGTCACCCCCACCGACAGCTTGATGGGCAATGGTGCGGTAGCTGTGGCCATGAACAAGGTCAGTCTGCTGACGATGACAAGCGACGTGACTTGCCCGGCCCATCAGGTGACATTCACTTTTTATAATCCCAATAACACGAATGTGCGTCTCCTGCTTTATGTCTCGACCGATGGCGGCGAAACCTGGACTCAGCAAAACACGGCTGGCGGAGGTCAAACGGCCACTGCTATCCCTCAAAAGAAGTCTGTCGTTTACTTCCCAGTCTCGGTGTCCAAGCCTGCTCGCTATCGGATTGCCTGCACTGCCTCAGCACCGCTTGCAGGTTATCTCGACGATTTCACGATTTATGTCAGTGACAAGGGTTTAGTTGGCGATGTGAACGGCGACGGTGAAATTAATATTGCAGACGTCAATCTTGTCATCGGCATTCTTCTTGACGCTGGCTTGCACGGTGATGCGTTGCAGCGGGCCGATGTCAATGAGGATGGCGAAATCAACATTGCCGATGTCAACACCTTGATTAACTTTATCCTCGCCCCACTTTAAATAACTTGAATTGATGTTTGAGATGGCTGGTGTGTATGTCCATATCCCGTTTTGTGCAAGTCGTTGCAGCTACTGCGACTTCTATTCCACCTTGCTCTTGAGCGATGCGGGCAGGGACTATGTGGATGCGGTGATTGCCGAGGCGGCCCTGCGGCGCGGCGAGCTGCATGACGCGGCAATCAAGACCCTGTATCTGGGTGGTGGCACCCCATCGCAGTTGCCTGTACTGCTGCTGGATCGCATGATTGACGGCTTGAAGGCTGGGTTGGACCTGAATGAAGTCGAGGAGTTTACCGTTGAGGCCAACCCCGACGATGTGACACCCGGGTGGTGCGACGCAGTGCGGTCGCTGGGTGTGAACCGCATGAGCATGGGTGTGCAGTCGTTTGAGGACAAAATTCTGCGGTTGATAGGCCGCCGCCACACAGCTCGGCAGGCCGTCGAGGCGGTGGGCAATTTGCGTGATGCGGGCATCGAAAACATCAGCATCGACCTCATCTTTGGACTCCCTGGGCAGACGGTCGCGACGTGGACCCATTCGGTGCGGCAGGCGATAGCGCTCAAGCCGCAGCACATCTCGGCCTATGGGCTCACCTACGAGGAGGGAACCCGCCTGTGGCGGCAGCGTGAGTGCGGCGAGGTGGTCGAGGTTCCCGAGGAACAATGCCTTGAGATGTACCGCATCCTGGCCGATGAATTGCAAGCTGCTGGATATGAGCACTATGAGATTTCCAATTTTGCCTTGCCGGGTTGTCATTCCCGTCACAATTCCTCTTACTGGGATGGCACTCCCTATCTGGGACTCGGGGCCGCTGCCCACAGCTATGATGGCAGCACGCGCCGTTCCAATCCCCACGACTTGCGGCAATACATCGGCAAGGTCATGTCAGGTCAAGTGGCTTGTGGGCAAGAGGAGTTGTCACAATGGGAACGATATGACGAGCGTGTGATGCTGGGCTTGCGCACGGCCCACGGCGTCGATGCCGACCGCCTGCGGCAGGACTTTGGCGAGCAGGCATGGGAACATTTTACCCGCGAGGCCGCACGTCACATCGCTGCAGGCAACCTCAGGCTGACGGATGATAACCGTTATGTCCTTACCCGTGACGGCATCATGCTCAGCGACAGCATCATCCGCGACCTCATGTGCGACCAATAATCAGAATTCTTCCTCGATGTCTTTCAGCAGGCTGGCGAGGGGGCTTTGGGCTTGCTTGGCTTCGTTATGGACAATGGTTTGCAGTTGCTCGGTGGGTTGCACCCTGCCTGTCATGATCAGGTTGAGCATCAGGCGGTAGCCTGTGTATTTCACGAGCGGGCTATCGTGGGCGATGAGTTGGCGGAACAGGGCATCGGCTTCAGGAATGTGACGCAACAGCTTGTGGCACATATTGTCGGCCACCTCAACGGTCTCGACCGTGGAGCACCACTGCCGGGCTTCCTCCAGCGTCATCATCTCGGGCGGGTAGAGCATCGGGGCTGCCAAGCGGCACTCGCGTGACTTGGTATCCTCCCACAATTCCTGGGCGAGAGTGGCAAGCTGGCCCTTGTCGCTGATGGCTTGTCGATGTCGCTGGGCAATGGCCTGAATGTCCACCAGCAGGCACCCCATCATCACGGGATGCGGGTCGCCCGCTTTCCTCAACTTATCGGCCACGATGCCGTTGCGAAAGGCGAAAAACTCCTTCCGCATCTCCCTCGAATTGTCTTTTATCGGATCCATGTTTGCGATCGTTTTAATATAGCCCTATGGGCTAGAAATACTAAACACGAATTACGCGGATTAGCGCTGATAGTTAAATATTATAATCCGTGATAATTCGCGTAATCAGCGCTTATATTTTTATAAATAGTTTTTGTTTCAGACGTGTGGTAGTTTCTCGGCCAGGAAGCGGCCTGTGTAGCTCTCCTTGCATTGGGCTACCTGCTCGGGGGTGCCCGTGACGACGATGTTGCCGCCCTTGTCACCGCCTTCAGGGCCCAAGTCGATGATGTGGTCGGCGCACTTAATCACGTCCAGGTTGTGCTCAATGATGACCACCGTGTGGCCGTTGCCGATGAGCTGATTGAAGGACTTCATCAGCGTGTTGATGTCGTGAATGTGCAGTCCGGTCGTCGGCTCGTCAAAGATGAACAGCGTGTTGCCCTGGCGCTCACCGCTCAGGTAGTAAGCCAGTTTCACGCGCTGGTTCTCACCGCCCGACAGGGTTGAGGACGATTGCCCCAGCTTGATGTATCCCAGACCGACGTCTTGCAAGGGCTTGAGCCGCCGCACAATCTTGTGCTCGTTGTAGGTGCTGGTCTCGTTAAAGAACTCGATGGCCTGGTTGACGGTCATGTCGAGGATGTCGCTGATGGTCTTGTCGCGGAATGTCACGTCCAGCGCATTGCGCGAGAACCGCTTGCCGTGGCAGGCCTCGCACGTGAGCGTGATGTCGGCCATGAACTGCATCTCGATGGTGATGGTGCCCTCTCCCTTGCACTCCTCGCAGCGTCCGCCAGGCGAGTTGAATGAGAAGAAACTTGAATTGTAGCCCATCTGCTTGGACAACTGCTGCTGGGCGAACAGTTGGCGTATCTCGTCAAAGGCCTTGAGATAGGTCGCGGGGTTGCTGCGTGTGCTCTTGCCGATGGGCCCCTGGTCGATGAATTCCACTGCCTGCAGGCGGCTTAGGTCGCCGCCGATGCCGCTGTGGCTGCCGGGCGCCTCTGCCGTCTGGTCGTAGTTGCGTGCCAGGGCGGGGTAGAGGATCTTGCCCACGAGGGTCGATTTTCCCGAACCGCTCACCCCCGTGACCACGGTCATCACGCCCAGCGGGAACTTGACGTCGATGTTCTTGAGGTTGTTGTGGGTGGCTCCCTTGACCTCGATGTACTGGCTCCAGTGCCGGCGTTGCTTGGGCACGGGGATGGATAACGCTCCGGTCAGGTACTTGGCAGTGTAGCTGTCGGTGGCATCGCTCAGCTGGTCAATCGGGCCCTGATAGGTGATGCGGCCGCCGTTGCGCCCGGCTTCAGATCCCACGTCGATGAGGTAGTCGGCACTGTTGATGATGTCCTCGTCGTGCTCAACCACAACCACTGTGTTGCCAAGCTGTTGCAGCATGCGCAGCACATGTATCAGGCGGTGGGTGTCGCGCGGATGCAGGCCGATGGAGGGCTCGTCGAGGATATAGACCGAACCCACGAGCGAGCTGCCTAAGGCGGTAGCCAAGTTGATGCGCTGGCTCTCACCGCCCGACAGGGTCGCCGACAGGCGGTCGAGTGTCAGGTAGCCCACGCCCACCTCGTTCAGGTAGTCTAAGCGGCTGTTGATCTCGGTGAGAAGACGTTTGGCAATCTGCGCGTCGGTCTCGTCGAGCTGCAGCTGGGCAAACCACTGCGACAGGTCCTTGACAGGCATGCGCACCATCTCGCTGATGGTGATGCCGCCCACCTTGACATATCCCGCCTGGGGCTTGAGGCGCGTGCCGTGGCAGTCGGGGCACACCGTCTTGCCGCGGTAGCGTGCCAGCAGCACGCGGTACTGTATCGCATAGGACTTGCTCTTCACCCACTCAAAGAAGCCGTCCACACCGCTCCACTCACTGTCACCCGTGCCGTGCCACAGCAGGTCGAGCTGCTCCTGGCTGAGCTCGTTGTAGGGCTTGTGGATAGGAAAGTTGTGCTTGGCCGCCACGTGGATGAAGGCGCGTTTCCACTCGCTCATCACTTCGCCACGCCAGCACATCACCGCATCGTCATACACCGAGCGCCCCCTGTCGGGGACTACCAGGCTCTCATCGATACCGATGACGCTACCGAAACCCTCACAGGTGGGACAGGCTCCCACGGGGTTGTTAAAGTTGAACATCAGGTCACTGGGCTCGTCAAAGGTTATTCCGTCCAGCTCAAACCGCTTGGAGAAGCGGTGCTCGACCATCGTGCCGTCCTGCTGCCACATCACCACGATGCACTCGTCCTTGCCCTCATAGAAGGCCGTCTGCAACGAGTCAAGCAGGCGCATCTCGTCGTCGTGGCTGTGTGTCACGGCCATGCGGTCGATGAGCAGGCGGTAGTCGGCAGCATTGATGTCTCCTTCTCCATCAAGCACTTGAGCGATGTCCACAAACCTGCCGTTGCGGGTCATCAGCCTGCTGTAGCCGCCCTTGGCCAGGATGTCGAGCTGCGTGCGCAGGTCGCGGCCCTCGGGCACGATGACCTCGGTCAACAGGGCCAGGCGGGTGCCGTCGGGGTAGGTGTTGATGGTGTCGATCACGTCGCCAGCTGTGTGCTTCTTGACCATTTGACCCGAGATGGGGGAGTAGGTCTTGCCCACGCGGGCAAACAGCAGCCGCAGGTAGTCATAGACCTCGGTGCTCGTGCCCACCGTGCTGCGCGAGTTGCGCGTCACCGTGCGCTGCTCCACGGCAATGGCGGGCGGCAGACCGGTGATGAAGTCGCAGTCGGGCTTGGACATGCGCCCCATGAACTGGCGGGCATACGACGACAGACTCTCGACATAGCGGCGCTGCCCCTCGGCATAGAGCGTGTCAAAGGCCAACGACGACTTGCCGCTGCCCGACAGACCGGTGATCACGACAAACTTGCCGCGCGGGATCCTCACGTCAACGTCTTTGAGGTTGTTGACGCGGGCCCCCTTGATGATGATGTCTCCTGATGTTGCCATTGTGCGTGATTTGAGCCCGCAAAGGTACGCCTTTTTCGTGAGAATAACAAATCTACCTCATCTTCGCTCAGGGCAACCGCATCAAAATTTGTTGTGGAACACCCGGAGGGTGGCCTTACCGTCGCCGCCAGTGAATCAGACTCCCTCGCTTGCGCTCGGCTGCCTGATTTACTTGCGGTTACTCAGAGCGCCGCCCTCCGGGCGTCAAATACTCATGTTGACAGCCAAATGTTAATTTTGGTGCGGTTGTTCGGGTGATTTTTCGGATTTATTATCATTTTTTTTGTCATTTTATTTGATAAATCGGGAAAAAGTTGCTAAATTTGGCACGTTATTAACTTTAGCTTGTTAAACCCTTTAAAAGATATTATTATGAAAGCTAAACTACTTCTTCTCCGAGCAGCCGCCCTCGTGGCGGCCATGATGTGTGCCCTCGGCGCCAGCGCCCAAGAGGCCTACGCGTGCTACACGTCGTCGAACACGACGCTGACGTTCTACTACGACAACCAGCGCAGCAGCCGCACGGGCACGACCTACGACTTGAACACGGGCACCACCCATCCCGGTTGGGAAACTGACGGCACCAATGCCAATGTGACCAAGGTGGTCTTTGATCCTTCATTCGCTGGTGCCCGCCCGGTGACTACCTACTATTGGTTTTACAGAATGGGGAACCTTACCGATATCACGGGAATGTCATATTTGAATACCAGTGAGGTGACCTATATGCTTAATATGTTTTATTACTGTTCAAATTTAACGAGCGTTGATGTGAGTCACCTCAACACGTCCAAGGTGATAAGTATGTACGGCATGTTCGGTTTCTGCGGTAACCTGACGAGTCTTGACCTAAGCAACTGGAACACGTCCACGGTAAACAGTATGGGTTACATGTTCTCTTTCTGCAGAAATCTGCAAACCATTTATGTGGGCAGTGGCTGGAGCACCGATGCCGTGACGAATTCCGGTTCTATGTTCACTATGTGCACCAGCCTAGTGGGTGGCCAGGGCACGGCTTACAATTCATCCAACCCGATGGACAAGACCTACGCCCACATCGACGGCGGCCCGAGCAACCCGGGCTACTTCACCGCAGCGACTGAGGCCTATGCCTGCTACACGCCGTCGAACAAGACGCTGACGTTCTACTACGACACCCAGCGCAGCAGCCGCACGGGCACGACCTACGACCTGAACACGGATAACCTTCCCGAATGGGTCAATGATCACAATGCCATAGTGTTAAAGGTGGTCTTTGACCGGTTATTCGCCAATGCACGCCCGACGAGCACCTGCGGTTGGTTCCTTGATATGCAATATCTTCAAACAATCACGGACATGAATTACCTGAACACCAGCGAGGTGACCGATATGTCAAGTATGTTTGCTCTTTGTCCAAAATTGACAAGTCTTGACTTGAGCAGCTTCAATACGTCCAAGGTGATTGATGTGACTGGCATGTTCAATGGCTGCAATGGACTAACAAGTCTTGACTTGAGCAGCTTCAACACATCCAAGGTGACCTATATGACATTTATGTTCTATAACTGCACCAATCTGCGAACCATCTATGTGGGCGATGGCTGGAGCACAGCAGCTGTGGGCTTGTATTCCGATGATATATTCAATGGTTGCACCAGCCTTGTGGGCGGCATGGGCACGACCTATGATGAAAATCATGTGGACAAGGCCTATGCCCACATCGACGGCGGCCCGAGCAACCCGGGCTACTTCACCAGAGACCCCAATTCCCCTGAGGCATACGCCTGCTACACGTCGTCGAACACGACGCTGACGTTCTACTACGACAACCAGCGCAGCAGCCGCACGGGCACGACCTACGACCTGAACACGGACGCTCACGATACCGGCTGGGACACCGACGGCACCAAATCCAATGTGACCAAGGTGGTCTTTGACCCCTCGTTCGCTGGCGCTCGCCCGACGACCACCTACGATTGGTTCTACGATATGCAGAACCTTGAATCCATGACGGGCATGGAGTACCTGAACACCAGCGAGGTGACCAATATGGGTCACATGTTCAATAGTTGCATTGAATTGACGAGCCTTGACTTGAGCCACTTCAACACGTCCAAGGTGACCGATATGAAGCAAATGTTCTCTGGCTGCACTGGCTTAACGAGCCTTGATTTGAGCAGTTTCAACACGTCCAAGGTGACCAATATGAGTTACATGTTCTTGGCCTGCAGCAATCTTCGGACCATCTATGTAGGCAATGGCTGGAGCACAGCGGCTGTGACGGCCTCAACTAGAATGTTCAGGAACTGCACCAGCCTGGTGGGCGGCCAGGGACGACCTACGATGA
>FLNX01002919.1_pt1 | contig 46682 bp, 43 predicted proteins | sample 1140341 | NCBI WGS metagenome assembly FLNX01 (sample SAMEA3878208, study PRJEB12797) | bioreactor metagenome | biome: Moose rumen | place: Sweden | collected 2011-10
CAATTTTTAGATTTTCCACTTTTAAAACGGGGTTAAATCTTTATTATCAGGAAATTTAAAAATATAAAAATTAAATAGTTCAGAGTATGAATTTTTATCATCCAATATTTCTTTTGCAATAGATTCATACTTTCCTAAATTAACATTTAAAAATCCTTTAACATTAGAAACAGAAGCTCTCCACAAAATAGATATAAAAAATTTTCTCAATAAATCATAATCAAAATCATTATTCTTCAGATGGTAAACAATAAAATCTTGTTCTTGTCTTTCAATATAATTGGAACAGTTGTCTAAAAGAATTTTATATACAAACTGTAAAACAAATGTATGAAAATATAGGAGCGAATAAATGAAAACTTTTAAAGAAATGACCGAACAGGAAATTAAAGAAGTTACCCTGCAACAAGAGTATGTGTTTTAGTTAAACAATCGACTCTTGTAAAATCTGAATTTTCGTATTCTTCAATACCGCAATGTTTTGAACACCAAGCGTGTTGATATGATGATTCATTATGTTGGTGTTTTACGTATTTAAATCCACTTCTCGTATAGCCATACTCAAATGCTTGAGCCGGATTAAAAACAAATGAAATAAATATTGCTATAATAAATTTTCTAAACATCATCCCTATTATATTTTATGACTATGTCAAATATGGATATGGCGAATTATTTAATTATATTTCATCATACTCAAACTGATAAGTTGCTCGAAAAGCGAAAGGTCTCGTTGTGGGCTCTAATCCCGATAAACCTCGCATCTTAACAATACTTTGTCTAACCGAATTTGGTTCTGTACTCAACGAATAAGGACTTGCATTTGTTTTTCACGAGCCGTCAACTTGCGTTCACGAGTCGGTTTATTAGGTTCAATTTGTTCAATTTCATATATTGGCTCCGGCTCTATTTCTAAAACTTGCAATTCTTCATCAGGGAATGTCTTTTTAACTTGTTTTATTAATTTATTTTTTAATTTTTGTTGATGTGCATATTGGTATTTATATTCTTCCACATCTTTAGCTGTGCCAAGTACACGAGCCATTGGGTGTACTTTTTGAACTCTATGAGCAATACATAAAAATTCCCCTTTAGTTGAATAAACATTTATCTTTGATAGATCAAATAAACTATATCTGATATTAACCTTATCCCTGATCCCAAGAATTGCATCGCTCCTATAATGCATTTTTAAGAATGTAATTCCATGTTTATTAATAGTTCTTGTTTCGGTTTTCATCATTAAATCATCCAAAACTTGAACGGGAATGTTCTGTTTTTGAGCGGTATTTAACATCTCTTTGATTGTCATATTTCTATTATTCGGACAGGGTTGGTTATTATGTAATTCCAACCAACTATTAATATATTTAATTGCTTCCTGAACGGTTGGAATATAATTATTAGTTAATTTTTTATGCCATTCTTGGTGTAAATGCTCACCTCTCTTTAACCACGCCGGCTTATCTTCAATACAAGTTCCAATGTAGCTTGGCATTCCTTTTTCTAATTCTTCTTGAAATTCTCTAAAAAATCGTTCTATTACTTTGGCTCTTGCGTTGTAAGGTTTAGCAAAAACGGAGTGGATGTTTAAATTTGCATACACTCCATTAAAGCCCTCCTCCTCAAAATCGCAACTTTGAAAAAATCGAGATTTAAAAGCCTTTCCATTATCTTGATAAACCACTTTAGGAATCATTCCTAAAGTTAAAATGGCATTACGCAGAGCCGATGCAATACATTGGGTGCTTTCAGTCATCATTATTTCATAACCGATTAATGCCGTTGATTTCCAATCTAAAAAACCGACAAGAGTTGCTCTTGTCGGTTTACCGTTAAATGGATTAATAACTTGAAAGTTTAGAACATGACCATCTGCCACGATTACATCCCCAACCTCAATCTTAGAAATATCTCTTTCAATATATGGTTCAACTTTATCGTGATATGCTTTCATTCCCTCACGTCTCAAAACCCACTCTGCATAATTATTTTTTCTAAAATGTTCCGCATATCTTTTGAAAGATAAATCACAGGGAAGACATTCATAGCCTCGTTTTTTTAATATTTCTTTTGTTAGTTTAATTGCTTTTCCATAATTATACTGACTCGGATGCAATAAAAATGTCAGTAAAATATGTTTCATTTCATCGTTTAATATGGAATTATATTCACCCTGCCGAGTCCATTTATATTTTGGTTGTAAACATTCTGCCGACTCGTGTTTTTCAAAAGCCTGAACCCAACGGTGCAAAGTTCCGATTGATATTGATCCGATAAATTTATATGCTTTGGGCAAATATAATCCTGAATTATATAAATCTAAAAATACAGAATCAGCCTCTTTTTTAGTTGAATATTTTTTTCTTAATTTTTGCAAAGCAACTACAATGTTGGTTCTGAAGTTTGCGGTCAATTTTGCACTATCAGAAACAAACTGTGCCGGCTGATAATTTCTCGGAATAAGAGCTGTTGATTTCTTTTCACTCTCTAACAATAATTTTTGAGTTTCAGGTTCTAAACTTGAAAATAATATTTCATAGCTCGTGCCACCACTAACCTTAACCTCTCTTGAAATATATCCACTTTCAGGATCATTTAATTTTAATCTAATAGCACGAGTGGAGGTTAAACCTTTAGCCTCTGCGATGTCCTTTATATTAATATATAAGTCATTATTATTCATGGCACAAACACTTTACCTCTGAAGATAAAGCATTGGAACACGACTTCCGAGCATTGTGTCTGTTTCGTATCAATTATTTTTTTTATTTTCTCAAAATTGTCGGACACATTTTCCCCGATTTTTGGGCAAATTTTTCAAAACGGTCGAAAACGGACTTGCCGAAAATCTCAAAGTAACCGCCAATCTCGCACTACATGTCCGTTGCCGCTATTACTGCATTTTAGCCATTGAAAATTTTTGAAACTTCGTCCGAACAAAGTCCGTTTTCGTCCAGTTTGAGATAGGGGTAATTAACAAACTTCCGACAGAAAAAATCCTAATTTTCTGCACCTTTCCGCCAACAATCTCAAACTAACCGCCAATCCCAAAATGGACTGAAAAATACAGTAGTAATATCAAAATTCTTAGGGTTGTCGTTTTGAGATACGAAATTTGCATTTTAAAATGGTATGATTTTTCAAATCTCAAACTCTATAAATAGCATAAAGCATTGTAAATATTGAGTTATGGCTATTTATAATCAAAATATATGTGATACTCAAATTATCTGTGAAAATATATTCGGCTCAAAATATCTGGGAAAATATATAAGGGAACCAAGGACGTTGAAAACTACAGTTTTCAAATAAAACAATATGCCGCAACTCGGAATTGAACCAAGGACACAGGGATTTTCAGTCCCTTGCTCTACCAACTGAGCTATTGCGGCATATTGTTTTATTAAATTGTTCTTGAGAAAGTTGTTAGAGCAAGCTCTACATATTGAACTTTTCTCGCTCCGTTTCACTCCACTCGGGGAGCTATTGCGGCATATTGTCTTTTATTTATTAATTCCCGTAGTATCAGTTATAAACCTAAGCCACATTCATTATTGTATTTGCTAAAGATTGAAAGTCAATATTTAGCTTATGAGTTTTGACCGATTAAGAAAAATGTTACGTTTCTGCCCTCAAGTTGAGGTTTTTTCTCTAGCACTACCGGCATATCAGAGTTTTCTAGCATATCCGTTATAAACCGTTGTGCCAAATCAAATGCCAAATTTGAATGCTGCATTTCTCTGCCTCTTAGCATTACTACACCCTTTACTTTATTCCCCTGTGAAATGAACTTTCTGGCAGCTCTCAGGCGAACTTCATAATCGTGTACGTCAATCTTATAACGCATTTTTACTTCTTTTATTTCTACCACATGTTGTTTTTTCTTAGCTTCCTTGGCTTTTTTCGCAAGCTCGTATTTGTATTTGCCATAGTCTAAAATCTTTGCAACAGGCGGCTCTTGATTAGGACTTATTAATACCAAATCTAAATCTGCTTCCTCTGCCATCTTCAGGGCTTTTGCTGTCGGTACAACACCGTGGTTCTCACCGTTTTCGTCTATTAATCTGACTTCTTTTGATCTTATAAATTCATTTAAAATTGTCTTGTCTTTTGATTTGGTATTATTGAATGTAGCTATTGTCCTATCTCCTATATTATTTCTGTTTGACGCCTCTTATATTACACAAAAAGTAAAAATAAGTCTACACCTTAATATAACACTTTTATTAACTTTTGTAAACCAATCAAATGCACGAATTTAAGCATTTTGTAAATTTAATGTAAATATTTGAACAATTTATTAAAGATTTTTATGAAAATGTCGATAAATATATTGTTAATAGAAACAGATTTACATTGTGAAAATTAAATAAGGAGTATTAACGCATGGACAAACAACCAAAGGTCATGGACACGGTGGAGATTAATTTTACCCCAATTGAAGCATCTTTAGAAAAGCCTATCCAAGAATTATTCGACGAGTGTCTGAGTTTTATTTCAATTGCAAGTTTTGATATTTAAAACGTTACCTTATTCACAAAGAAACAAAAACGGAAAGATTAAATTCTTTCCGTTTTTTGTGTATAAATATTCTTCTTCAATCTTTATCCGTTTGTAATTTTACCCATAACAACACGTTTTTTAGCACCCGTAACACACGGCAGATTGTTCGGGATGCCATAATATGTGCAATATCCCAAAAGCGCAAAAGCCATTACTTCTTTGAAATTACTTGAAATTCCATAGGTTTCACAGGTTGTAAGGTCAATATGTTTTGGCAGATATTTGCGCAAAAATTTCATAAGAGTTTTATTATAAGCACCGCCGCCGCAAATTACTGCTTCATGAATCCCCACATTAGGATAAATAAATCTTTCATAGCTTTGCGCAATTGTTTTTGCACTAAGAGCAGTTATTGTGGCAATAATATCTTTCGGGTCTTTCGGAGCATATTTCAGGCAGTTTTCTATGTATTTAACATTAAAATATTCTCTGCCTGTTGATTTTGGAGGATCTATTAAATAATAATCATCCTGAAGCAGACATTCAAGCCAACTGTCACATACTATCCCTTCAGATGCGATTTCTCCGTCTTTGTCATAAGGTTTGGAAAAATACTTATTCACGCAGTAATCGATTAATATATTTCCGGGACCTGTATCAAACCCAAATGTGTCAAAATCCTGAGAAACAACCGTAACATTTGAAATTCCGCCGATATTTTGTATTGCGAAATTTTTATAATCTTTTACAGAATTAATATCATCGCAAAGGTTTTTACATTTACCCCTTTTCCACCATTTTTCGTCGGCAAAACAAACAAGCGGCGCACCTTGACCACCTTGAGCAATATCGGCTTCACGAAAATTTGATATTGTCATACATCCTGTTTTCTGAGCTATGACAGAGCTTTCGCCTATTTGTAATGTACTTTTAAGAGAAACATTATCTATTTTTTCGTCAAAAGGATAATGAAATATTGTTTGACCGTGGCTTGAAATAAAATCGGGTTTACCAAATTCTTCTATAAGTACCTGTGCTGCGGAGGCAAAGCATTCGCCTATTGCAAAATTCATTTGACAAATATCGCTGACACTTGCCTCATTTCTAAAAATCTGAAATATTTTGGAACGTATATGTTCGGGGTATTTGTAATTTATTCCTTTAATAAGCTTAACACTCATATCAGGATAAACTTCACACAATCCTGCATCAATGCTGTCACATGACGTTCCTGACATAAGTGCTATAACATTTTTAACTTCCGGTTCCCGCATAAATAAATATTAGCATAAAAAGCGATTGCATGACATTATGACACAGCTAATAAATAATTTACATAAATAATATTATCGGCAGTTTTTTTACAAAAAAACTACATGTCCCATTTCTTTGACCGCAAAGAAACGGGGCGCAAAGAAACTCCCCGACCTGCACTACGGCAAGCTAATCATTTGCAATTTGCTCACTTCGTAAAGGTCGGAATTTTAGAATCAAACGCATTAGGCTGCCGTTGTTTTAGGCAGCTAAGAGATTTTTGTCCTGTCAGGACAAAAACACATATTACCCGACAGGGTCTTATATTGCCGTAAGGCAATATTTTAGTTTTAGCGTATTTTCTCTTTCTTTGGTTTCGTTTCTTTCTCTTTTCATCGCAAGAAAAGAGAAAGAAATGAACATGTAGAGATAATATTATTTATGGAGGTAATTATATATTACTGTAAACTACATTAAGTAATTTAAAATATTATGAAATACTTGCCATATCAAGTTGTTTTTTCTCGGCAATAAGTTTATCATAAACCCATTCCGGAATAAAATTCTTGCCAAGAACAATCTGACCGTTAATTATATTCGGGGCATGGAAATCCGAACCGCCAGTTACAATCAGACCAAAATTTTCTGCCATACTTGAGAAATATTCCACCATCGCAGGAGAATGTTTTCTGTGATATGCCTCAATACCTCTCAAACCGTAATTCATTAAATCTTTGATAAGATTTTCTGCCATATTCTCCAAATCATGCGGATGTGCAATAACAGGTATTCCGCCAGCATCATAGATAATTTCAACCGCATCCTGAGGAGAAACTGTCTTTCTCTGAACAAAAACCGGCGAATTTATATGGATGTATTTTGCATAAGCATCCATAACATTTGTTGTTCCGCCTGCACTTGTTATGGCTCTTGCAATATGCGGACGACCTATACTGCCTCCCGGAGCAACAAGTTTTTTAATATCGTCAAACTTTATTCTAATGCCCTCTTTTTTTGAAAGTAAGCCTAAAATCTCTTTGGTTTGTTTAATTCTCGCCTGTTGCTGCGTTTTTATAAGATTTTGGAAATCAGAATTATTTACATCCATAAAGTATCCCAAAATATGGACTTCGTAATCCTTATACAAAGTATTGACTTCAATACCCCTTAAAACCTGAATTTTATCGCTCAATCCTTTTTCTTTAATGTGTTTTTGTGCAACATCATACGCCAAAATGTTGTCGTGGTCGGTGATTGCTATTGCACCAAGTCCGACATCAACGGCTGTATCCACAATTTTTTCGGGTGAAAATACACCGTCAGAGAAATAAGTGTGAATATGTAAATCAGTTTTCATCTCCGGTTTCCTCTATTTTACTATTACTACAAAAAATCCTGTTTACCGTGAGTGCATGACCTGTATTAACATCAATATCAACCTCGAGGGCGTTAATCTGTGTCATTTTACCTTCGGCGACTTCATACCTTTCGGGTATTCCCGTTAAAAAACGTGCAAGGGATGTTTGATAATCCATTCCGATTACACTGTCACAAGCTCCGCAAAATCCCGCATCCGTAATGTATGCCATGTTATCAATAATACTTTCGTCAGCAGTTTGAACATGAGTATGAGTACCAAAAAACGCACTCGCTTGAAGCTGAGAACAGTATTTGGCAAAACATATTTTCTCTGCTGTTGCTTCTGCATGAAAATCGATTAAAACTATCGGCGTAATTTCTTTTATTTTTTCAATTTCTTCTTTGACAATTTCCCAAGGAGAATCCGTAAGATTCATAAATACTCGTCCGAGAGCATTTATTACACCGATTTTTATTCCGTTTTTTTCAAAAATTCGGCTGCCCGCACCTTTTACCGCTTTGGGATAATTTATCGGGCGAATAAGTTTGTCGGCATTATCAATATAAGTATAAATATCTTTTTTATCCCAAATATGATTTCCGCAGGTCATGGCATCTACCCCGTATTCAATAAAATCATTGTAATTTTTTTCGGTTAAGCCAAAACCATGCGAAGCATTTTCTATATTCGCAACAATAAAATCATATTTTTCTTTGTTTTTAGTCAAAAAATCTCTGACGGCATTGCGCCCGGGCTTACCGACTATATCTCCGAAAAATATGATTTTTATTGTATTGCCATTTGTCATTTTGTAAAGGTGCCTTATACTTCTTATTGCCCTACTGCCTTTACTTTGCTATTTCTGTTGCTCTGAACTCTCTTACAACCGTTACTCTGATTTGTCCCGGATAATCGAGTTCATCTTCAATACGTTTTGCAACATCACGGGCAAGTTTTCCTGATGCAAGGTCGTCAAACATATCAGCCTGAACAATTATTCTTACTTCACGACCTGCCTGTACCGCAAATGATTGCTTGATGCCTTCGTAGCTGTTTACGATTTCTTCAATTTTTTGCAAACGTTTGATATAAATTTCCAATGTATCACGTCTTGCTCCCGGTCTGCCTGCTGAAATAGCATCGGCAACTTTAACCAAAACTGCTTCTATCGTATTAGCCACAACATCATCATGGTGCGCTTCTATTGCGTGGATTACTTCAGGTTTTTCTCCAAATCTGCTTGCTATCTCAACGCCAAGCTGAATATGAGTCCCTTCCTGAGTTTGATCCACTGCTTTACCTATATCGTGCAAAAGTCCGGCACGCTTTGCAATCTTTTCGTTTGCACCGAGTTCGGCTGCAAGCATGCCAGCAATATGTCCGACTTCGAGTGAATGTTTCAGAACATTTTGACCGTAACTTGTTCTGTAATAAAGACGTCCTAAAGTTTTTATCAATTCTTTATTAAGCCCCATAACACCCATTTCTAATGCGGCATTTTCACCTTCGCTCCAAATCTTTTTGTCGATTTCTTCTTTGGCTTTTGCTACCATTTCTTCAATTCTTACAGGGTGAATACGTCCGTCTACTATCAGTTTTTCAAGTGCAAGTTTTGCTATTTCACGTCTTACGGGGTCAAAGCTTGATAATACAACGGCTTCAGGAGTATCATCAATAATTAAATCTACTCCCGTTAAAGTTTCTAATGCTCTGATATTACGACCTTCACGACCGATAATACGTCCTTTCATTTCATCATTTGGCAACGCTACAACAGAAACTGTTGTTTCAACAACCTGTTCTATCATACATCTTTGCATTGTCGTTGATAAAATTTCCTGAGCTTTTTCAAGTGAAACTTCTTTGATTTTTGCTTCATTTTCTCTTATAAGCTGCATTTGTTCCTGTGCAAGATCATTTTTTAATTGTTCAAGAAGTGTTCTTTTGGCCTCATCACAAGACATCCCGGAAATTCTTTCAAGTTCTTCCGTTTGTTTTTGCACAAGCTCTGCCAGATAATCTTCTTTGTCTAAAAGTTCATCTTTCTTTCTTTGAACTTCCTGTTCTTTTTCTGTGTACTCCTGAATTTTATTTTCAAGAGTATCTTCTCTTTTTGCTAATTTTTGTTCAAGACGTGACCATTCCTGTCTGCGTTCTCTTTCTTCTTCATTCAGTGCATCTCTGTCATTTTGTAATTCTTCAAGAGCTTTAATTTTGGCTTCTTTTTGAAGTATTTTTTCCCTTTCGTCAAGTGCTTTTTTGTCTTTTTCAACAGACAACAGTGCAGCACTAACTTTGTTTTTTTGAACAATCAGCATTACAACTAAGACTATTACCGCAATAGCTGCAATAACCAATAGCAAGGTTTTTGCTTCCATAAAGTTAATACCTTATCCTTTTCTATTTTTTTATAATATACGCAATGTCGGATACATATATCCTACCCGACCTTTTATTTGGTTTTGTTTAAATAAAAATTATTGCATATATTTCCTAAAAAAATTTTATACTACATCTGGAAATATAATAGCATATATTTTTATTTTTGTATAGTATTTTTCAAATTTTAGGGGCAGAGGAATTACAGATATTTCTGTAACAAATTATTACGGACATAAATTATTAAAATCAAGTCAGGACTTGCTTCTTGCTGGCAGAAAAATATTTAAAATAAATATGGCATAAAAATAAATTTATTATATAATTATTCTCAAAGAGGGATATAAAAAACACAAAATGGCAAAGTTAAATTTATTGCAATGGCTGTATAAGCATTCCCCCGTGAATTTTTACAGCATGACAAAGGATAATGAAACCATAATCAAATCCATCAATAATACTTTTTCAGGGTATAAGTTTGATTATGTACTTTCGCCTGAGCAGATTAATAAAGTAAGACCTGTCATAAAACATTTTAAAAGACTTTCTACTGTAAGTATTCTCATTTTATATCTGCTAATTATCTATGGAATTTATTTCCCGAATATAGAACTTTTTGAAACATGCGAAGCCAAAGTTAAAATAATTATTACGGCGATTTTTGGAACTTTCTTTTTATTGTTTATCATTTCAAAATTGTTTGAGATGTATCTTCAGAAAAATTTCGGTAAATTTACAAGGACTCATTTCCCTTCATCTGATTTTATTGAAACGCAGTCTTACAAGGATTTTAAATTTGAACTTGTAAAAATATTTGCATTATTTATTATACTTTGCTCTTTGTTTGTTTTAATCGGTTCTCCTTATAAAACAACGATAGATTTGATTTTGAGCGGGAAATACAATGCAGCAATAAGAATGACTACAATTTGGTCAAAAATTATTCCGATTGATTCAAAGTGGTACTCTCTCAGAGCGTTTGCAAGATTCTATACTCAGGATTATGAGGGCGCAATTGAGGATTATGACAGGGCTTATGAGCTTGATAATGATGAATTTAAGTCAATGCACTTTGATAATAAAATTTTCATAAGATATTTTCTGAAAGATTATAATGTTGCATTAAAAGAATTTGACAAAGAAATCGAAAGAGTTAAAGATGACGGAGAAAAAAATTCTCTGCTTTGGGATAAGGCGCAGTTTTTGTATAACATCGGAAAATTAAAAGATGCTTTAAAATTATACAATATATTAATTGAAAAAGCAGAAAATGACCGTATCTACTTAATGGAAAACAGACTTTATTACGAAAGAGCACTTGTATATCAAAAACTTGGGAAAAACAGAGAATACCAAGCAGATTTGCAAACTTCCAAAGATTTGAATTATGATGTTGAATTTTCAAACAGTATTCCTCAACCCGTTATATTGCTTGATAATGAGTATAATCTAAATAAATGATGATTTTTTATTTTATATAATTATAATATTTGTATGAGAAATCGTGCGGTAATTTTGTTTTTGGCAGTATGTATGCAGTTTATCGGATTGCAGGCATTTTGTGCTAAAAATGAGCTGCCTGTTGAGGGCAGGGGTTATGTCGGGACTTTGCCCGAATTAACAAGAGATTACGGACCGAAAAAATCGTCAGATGAAGACGGGAATGAAATTCCTGCAACTGTTTCTCCAATACCGTCAAAGGATTTCAATTCCGAAAGAGAAATAAAACCTGTACCTTCTGATGACCCGTCATTTGTTAATATTATTCTCAAGACCGAAAAAACGTCCAAATACGCAAATGATATAAGCGAATTAATCCCGATATTGGAAAGTATTTACGACATTATTGATGAAAATAAAAATGTTCAGTTATTTAATGCAAAAGTATACTATTTTAATAAGAGCGTGGATTATTTCAGGGACAAATATGCGGGGAAACCTGAAAGCCAGTATATATCGTACCGCAGACTTATGGAACTTAATATGCATGCCCGTTCGGTTGCCCTGTTAAGAACAGAAGCAGAAAAATATAATCCGTATTTATCCTACGGAAGTGCCGGATATATTTATAATCCTAACAATTTACAAGAGCAGTTGGGATTTCTCAAAACCGAAATAAGACAGACTATTTTGTTGCTGAGAGAATCTCTTTAACAAAATAAAAAATATTTGCGCAATTATTTTGTTTAGATTAAAATTTCTTTATGCAATCATTTTTATTAAAGGTTTGGGAATACATAAAAGAAAAATACTACGGAATAAAAGTTCTGGACAGATATTTGCTCAAGCAAATAATTATAATGTTTTTGATGGGAGTTTTTGTATTTTCTACAATTATATTTGCCTCAGATACGTTTATTACACTGATTAAACAAATTTCACAATTCGGAATTCCTTTTAAAGTTGCATTGATAATGATTTTATTAAATTTGCCGTCGGTTGTTGTTCTTTCGATTCCGATGGGTGTTTTGCTGGCAACGGTTATGGTACTAAACAGACTGAGCCTGTCCTCAGAAATTACTGTAATGCGTTCATGCGGTATAAGTCTGAACAGAATAGCAAAACCTATATTTATTTTTGCTGTTATAATGTCTTTATCTACTTTTGTAATAAATGAAAGTATTGCCCCTGTTATGACAAAGACTTCAAAAGATTTGGCTCTTTGGGCATTAGGGCAGAAGAATATACCCGAGGGGAAAGAAAACTTTGTATTTAAAGAGATTTCAGAGGGCTCATATTTAAAAAGATTATTTTATGTAGGTTACAGTCACAAAAAAACTCTGCACAATGTAACCGTTCTTGACAATTCAAAACCGGATACCATACAGGTTTTGCAGGCAAGAGAGGGGAAAACATCTCCGCAGGGGTGGATTTTTAAAAAGGGTGCAATTTATACAATTGACAGTGAAGGACAAATTCTGAATACGACGCTTTTTGATAATTCTACCGTTCAATTCGGGTTGGATTTGTCAAAAGAGTTGAATAAAAATATTGCAAAAGAGATGAATTTTACTACTCTTGCAAAGTATATAAAAAAATCCGATATAACACCGGAACAGAAAAATGCTTTCAAGGTACAGTTGTTTGACAAACTTGCCCTGCCTCTTGCGACAGTCGTTTTTGTTCTTATGGGGGTTCCGCTTGCAATTACTCCACCGAGAGTACGTTATAACAGAGGATTTCTTTTCAGTATTTTGATAATTTTTGCATTCTACGTTTTGAGAGCGTTGTCAATATCTTTTGGAAGTGCAGGGACAATAAATCCTTGTCTTGCGGCATGGCTTCCTGATATAATTCTTGCGCTGTGGGGCGGTTGGTTATATTACAAAAAAGTTTATACAATCGAATAATGAACTATACTTTCATCTGCATAGGACCTTCAAGTGATGCTGTTACAAATTGTTTTGTGTAAGGGTTATCCTGTTTTAATAAATCCTGAGGAGTACCTTCAAATACTATTTTGCCGTCATAAAGCATTATAACTCTGTCTGCCGTTCTCAAAATTGTAGACATCTGGTGAGTTACAACTATGGATGCGGCGTTTATTTCATTTTTTAGTCTTACTATGTAATCTTCAATCAGAGTTGATGACATAGGATCTAAACCCGCAGTAGGTTCGTCATACAAAATAGTATTCGGTTTTGTTACAATAGCACGGGCAAAACTTACACGTTTCTGCATTCCGCCTGAAAGTTCCGACGGGTATTTGTTTTCTATTCCCTGCAATCCTACAAGTTCAAGTTTTTGGGCTACTATATTATGCAATTCTTCTTCCGTATAAAGATGTCTTAAATCTTTGCGTTCTCTAAGAGCAAAAGAAATATTTTCATAAACATTCAATGAATCAAACAAAGCCGAGTATTGAAATACCATGGCTATATCGCCTTCTGAAGTTATGATTTCTCCGTTGTCATAAGGTATAAGCCCTGATATAAGTTTCAGAACGGTACTTTTACCGGACCCCGAGAACCCGACAATTGCCAAAACCTCTCCGTCATCAACCTTAAAAGAAATATCGTTTATTACAACTTTATCATCAAAACTCTTTATTAAATTTTTAACTTCTATACTCATTTTTTTATCCTTAAATTAAAAGAAAAATATTATTGCAAAAACCATGTCCCAAATGACAATGGATATAAATGACCATACAACGGCTTTTGTCGTTGCAAGCCCTACTCCTTTTGCTCCGCCTTTTGCAAAATATCCGCAGGTACAACTTATCAGCGCAATAGTTCCGCCAAATACCGAAGCTTTGAGAATACTTACAAATAAGTCTTTCATATACAACCCCAGCCATGCGGAAGTAAAATAAGCCCTGTATGATAACCCCGAAAATACATTTGATGTAAATGCTCCGAGCAAAACTCCGACAACCGAAGCTATTATAACTACAACAGGCATCATAAGTATTCCTGAGAGTACTCTCGGTATAAAAAGATGTCCGACTGAATCAACTCCCAAAACTTCTATTGCATCAACCTGCTCGGTTACTCTCATTGTTGCAAGTTCAGAAGCCAAAGATGAACCTATCATTGACGTTATTGCAAACCCCGACATTACCGCTCCGACTTCTCTTACGATTAAAATTGTCATTAAAAGTCCGATAAAATCCGCTCCGCCTTGTTTAACCATTTCATTTGCAACCTGAGAAGATACAATTATTGATGTCATCCCGACGATAGAAAGCGTTATCGGCAGAGAGCTTATTCCAAATCGGTCACATTGGGTCAAAAGTTCTTTTTTAGGAATACCGTTTGAAAAAATACACTTTAGCGTATGTAATCCCAGTTGTGCAATTTGTCCGACAGTAGTCAAAAAATGCTCACACTCTTTCCCGAGTGATGAAAAAACTCTGTAAGTTGTAGATTTCTTTACATATTGAGCAAGCGTAACCATAAAACAATTATAGCATACATAACCGATTGATGTAAATATTTATCGGTTATAGACGGTTTGCTCCAAATCATCCTGTAAAAGACTTTGTCTGAAAATATCACATTCCTGCGCCATATCAAAAATTGCGGCGTATTTTTCAGACTCAATAATTTTTTTCAAATCATTATTATCATTGTATTCGGTAAAATAAAAATCTTCATTTTTATTTTTGATTTCTATATAACCAAACTCTTCAAATAACTCAAGAAGCTGTTTTATTACTTCAACCGATTTTCCTAAAAAGCTTGCACATCTTACGAGGTCTATTTCGCCGTTGTTGTTGTGCGAAGCGTATTTTATCATCCCTGAGAATGTTTTTATAAGTGATTCTTCATCATAAATTTTAGGTACAAAATTCATAAAATGCAAAGCTTTTGGAGATGAAGTGTTAATTATATTTTCAAACGTCTGCCTGTCGGCGGGATAATCAAAAAACATTACAACATCACATTGAGGGATGTTTTTCCTTGTAAAAATTCTTGATGATATTGACGGATAATATTGCAGAGAATCCGTAACAGGTTTACTTTCTGCAAAAACTTTTATATCAAGCTTTGAGTTTTTCAGATAATCATTTACATCATTCAAAATATCAGTTTTAAATCTGTTGTCATAAATTTTATATTTATTATTTTGGTCTGAATTTGATATTTTGTCTAATTTTTCGCTGTGAATATCGTCAATGATAAGCTGAACGGTAGTACTACCGTTAAATTCATTTTTTTGCGGATGGAAAGCAATATCAATTTTGTCCCCTTTTTCTAAAGGCAAATCCCCAACACCCCACCATACCGCAGTAAAATCGTATCCGTCTTTTGAAAGATTTAATCTCAGGTGGGAATTGTCATTTCCCATGGTTCTTTTCTGTTCAACAGTCAAACTATCCGTTTCAAAAATAGGATTCGGATTAGAAGCCCCAAACGGTTCAAGCTCGGATAATTTTTCCGTAAAATCAAGTGTAATATCCTGAGGCTGCAAATTCAGGTCAATTTTTATAAACGGTTTTAATTCGGCAGAATTTACATATCCCGAAACGGTTTCATTAAGAGCATTTTTTACAGCTTCAAAAGAGCTTTTTTCTTCACTGAAACTCAAACCCGCCGCAAGCGAATGTCCTCCAAAACCGTCTAAAAGTTCTGAATTTTCACTTATAACGTCATACAAAGGGACTCCCTCAATACTTCTTGCCGAACATCTGAAAATGCCGTTTTCTTTCGTCATAAGAAAGGTTGGTTTGTAATATTTTTCTACAAATTTTGAAGCGACAATTCCGATAATTCCTATATGCCAGTTTTCATTATATAAGATTATGGCAGGTTTTTTAGGGTCATCTTTTTGATACATTTCATCTGCCTGTTCAAAAGTATCCGAACACAATGTCTGACGAACACGGTTTAATTCATTAAGGTTTTCAATCGCAAGTTTTATCTCAGGTAAACTGTCAGAAATAAGTAATTTAATTGCGTAATCGACAGTATCCAATCTGCCTGAAGCATTTATTCTCGGAGCAACTCCGAAGGCTATATTTTCTGATGTTACACCTTTTGAAATATCGTATTTTGCGCTTTCAAGAAGAAGTTTTAACCCTTCGTGTTTTCCTTTTGAAATTAAATCTAAACCTTTTGTAACATAATATCTGTTTTCACCAAGCAGCGGTACGATATCTGCAATAGTTCCGACTGCGACAAACGGTAAAATTTCATATATAAAATCAGTTTTGTCATATTTACTCAAAAGAGCCTGAGCGACTTTGAAAGCAACTCCGCAGCCTGCCAGATATGTCAGATGTTCAATTTGTTTTGCACTCAAATTTTCATCAAGTGAATTTTGAGCTTTCGGGTTAATTATTGCATAAGCATCAGGTAAAATTTCGGGTGCTTCGTGGTGGTCTGTTATTATTACATCACAATTTTTAAAACTGTTTACAAAACTGACCTCTTTGACGTTAGAAATCCCGCAATCAACAGAAATCAGGACTTTTGGTTTTACGGTTGTCATAAGCTGCACCAGAGCTTTTGTGTCAAAACCATGTCCCTGTGTTTCTCTGTTTGGGATAAAATAATGAACCTGCGCACCTAAATGTTTGAATGTTTTATAAAGAACGGATGTGGATGTAACACCGTCTGCATCAAAATCACCGTATATAACGATTGTTTCTTTATTGTCAATTGCTTTTGATAATCTTTCAACTGCTTTTGGCATATCACAAAAAGCATCAGGAGATGTCAAAGGCATTTCAAGCGGGTTTAAAAAAATACGGACATCTTCTTCTGTTTTTATTCCTCTTGAATACAGCAGTTTTTGCGTTAAGGAAAGTCCTTTTAAATCAATATTATTGGAGATCCACTCTTTTTTCATACAAAACCCTTATCATTTCTTACAAAAATGATAGCATAAAATACGAATTTGAGTATTATTGTTAAACTACTGTTCTGATATTATGCCCCAAAACATCCGAATTAATATCAAAATGATTTATAAAACTTATATTATCCTCTGCATCTTCGGAACTAATTCCGACAACAGAGCCTTTATTTGTTTTTAAAAGAAGTGTTTTAGGCATAAGTTTATTTACGTTCGGTTCAAAATCTTTTGCCAAAACTTCTTCAACCTGTATAAGTTTGCCAAGACCTTTAAATTCATGCTCAGGTGTACTAAGGCTTTGAGCAGGTATAAATACTTTAGACAATTTGTTATTCGGGTCTAGTTTTAAAATAAGTTTTTCCGGAATAAGATTTTTACTTACCCATTTTGCCGCAACAACAAGCGGGTTTCGACCATCATCATTTAGGGCAACACGCATCTGACCCTTAACCTGATTGTCTTTACTGCGTTCGTAATGATATGTTCTTTTAACTCCGTGTGTGTCAATGGTGTCCATAATTTTTTCATCATCTTTCAAAAGCTCTCTTTTTTGTCCTTTGTCGGTGATTAGTAATTCAATAGCAGTATTATTTTTATCTGTTTTTGCCGCTAAAATTCCGTTTTCACCAAATAATGAATGAACCGAATCCCATTTTTTATATAATTTTCCGTTAAAATAGTTGGGTAAAGCATTTATTCTGGTCATAAAAATCTCCATAAATGTATATTTTCAGATATATAGTAACATATACATACCAAAATTGAAAAAGATTATTCCAAAAATACAATAAAACTTAATAAAATTGTAAAAAATATTTATCAAGGATAGAATATCTTATAGAGTACTTTTAAGGAGGAAAAATGAATAAATTATTAAAAATGATTTTATCGGTTGCGGTGCTTTGTTTCTCTGTTATACCGGCAATAGCATATCCTGATGTGGATGATAGCCATTGGGCAGCAAAACAAATAACCGAATTGACGGAAAAAGGTGTAATTATCGGATATCCGGACGGAACATTTCAGCCGGATGAAAATGTTACAAGGGCAGAATTTGCAACTATGGCAATAAAAGCATTAGGACAAGAGCATACAAAAGTTGTTCAACCCGTTGAGTTTTCGGATATAAATCAAGACCACTGGGCATATTCTGATATCCAAAAAGCACTCTTTTTTGATTTGATTTCATGTGACAAAGAGGGTGATTTATTCAGACCTGATGATTCGGTATCAAGAGCAGAATCCATTTCGGTTGCTGTAAATGCTTTGACAACCGAATCTATCAGCGAAGAAAAAGCACTTGAAGTTTTATCCGAAAAATATACCGATATTGGCAGTGTTCCGACTTGGTTTGTAGTTCCTGCCGGTAAAGCAGAAATTTTGAATATGATAGTAACTTTACCTGATTCAAAAGGAAATCTTGATGCAACAAGACCTGCAACAAGAGCAGAAGTTGCCACTATTTTATACAATATGATGGAACAGGCAAAACTTAATCCGAACGCAAAACTTGCAGAAGCAATGAGAAAGAAAACAGGTGACGGATTTGTTATTGAGGATGCTGTTGTTCAGGGCAGTGTCGGAATTCTTCCTGCAGGTACTTTTGTTCCTATAAGTTTAAACAGCTACATCAGCTCACAGACAACAGAAGGAGGAGTTATTTATAAAGCAAAAGTTCCTCAGAATTATGTCACAAAAGAACATTATATTCTTATCAGAGAAGGTTCGGCTTTAGAAGGTCAGGTGCTTGACGTTAAACCCGGTAAATACTTTGTAAGAAATGGTATTCTTGTTCTGAAAAATACACTAATTACGACAGAAAACGACCAAACCGCACCGTTTGAAGGTTTGGCAGAAATAAGAAAAGACCGTAATTGGTGGATGAAATTTGTAAGATGGGCATTCAAAGGTGAAAGACTTGAAGTAATGACAAACGGCAGAGCTTACATGAAACTTTTAAAACCTGTTAAAGTTGATTTAACAAACGGTTGGATTTATGACAAGTAAAAATAATCAATAAATAATAAGACGGGTAAGACTAATAATCTTACCCGTCTTTATTATGGTAACTGTATATTATCTTACAGTAAAATGGCTGGATTGCTTCGTTGGCAAACTTTTGCCTCCTCAAAATGACAAACTTATCTGTTGTAAAATTGTATATAATTACCTTTATTATTATTTTCCCCTCCGATCGAGGAGGGAAATAAATTACAATATTTCTGTTCCGCCCCTGATGGGGAGGAAGGGAGGGGTACTGATTTTGCGTATACTTTTATAGTAACAACGAAAGTTTCTTTTATAAATATTAAAAATTCAAAAACTCTGAAAGCGACATGTCAAAAGCTTGTGCAATTTTGTATAATTTTGAAAAAGTAATATCATTTTTGGCAGTTTCTATATTACCTAATGTCGAGCGAGCAATTTTAGCCTTAAATGATAAATCATCCTGAGTCAATTTATATTCAGAGCGTAAAAATTTTATTCTCTTTGCAAGTTTTCTTAATAAAGCCTTGTCCATAAAATAATTGTCCGCTATAATGACAAAATAACAAACTGCCACACGGACAAGATAAGAAGTAGAATATTGAAAACAATGCTAATAGACCTAGATGGTGTTTTAAATGAATATACAGGAAATTATATAGAAAATTTTATTCCTCCAATAAAATATGGGGCATTTGAATTTTTACAAAAAATCTCAAAAGATTATAAGGTAAAACTATTTACAACAAGAGATAAAAAATTAGCCAAAGAATGGTTAAATAAATATAATCTTAGTGAAATAGTAAAAGATGTAACTAATATAAAAGAACCTGCGTATATTACCATTGATGACCGTTGTATAAAGTTTGACGGAGATTATAGCAAACTATACAAAGATATTTCTGATTTTAAAGTTTGGTATAAAAATTAGCCTTGTTATGAAATTTCTCTTATCATTTCCTGAGCTTCTTCACATTCAGGGAATGTATCAACAATTTTGTCAAGATATTTTAATGCTTCATCTGTTTGGCTCAACTCTTTACAGCATTTTGCCGCATTTAAAAGCATATTTATATTTAAAGGTGATTTTTCAAGCATATTTTCAAAAATTGTTTTTGCCTGTTCGTAATCTTTTAACTCAAAATAACAAAGCCCCAAAAGGTTTTGAGTTTCGGGTATTCGTTCCATTTCAAACGATTTTACCAAATAATCTTTTGCATTCTCAAAATCCTGCGCAAGAAAATAAATTCTTCCCGTTATAAAGAACAAAAATGCAGAAGCAGGAGATTTTGACAAAGCTTTTTTTATCTGTTCAAGTGCAGTATCAATTTGTTTTAAATGTGTCTTGTTTAACGCTGAAAATGAAAGTGCAGTCGGATTTTCAGGTTCAATTTCTACCGCCTTTTGATAAAGTTCATCCGCTTTTTCAAAATTTGATGTTGCATGGAAATAATTTGCATACTCCACAATTATTCCGTAATCTTCAGGTGCGCATTCATAGGCTTTGTCAAATTCTTCTTTTGCATAATCAAACAGCCGTTTATTAAGATAAATAACCCCTAAATCCTTATGTGCTGAAGCGTAATCGGGATTTAATTTTGTAACTTTTTTGAGCATTTGTTCTGCCTTGTCGGTGTCTCCCGTTTTTATGCAAAGCATTGCGTATTCATAATAAGGCAGATAATCTGTCAAGCCTTGTTTGACTATTTTTTCATAAATTTCTTTTGCATTCGACAATTGCCCTGTAACAATATAAATTGTTGCAAGTTTTTTCAGAATATTCATAGCTTTCGGTTTAAGCATAATAAGCTGCTTTAATATTGAAATAGCGGATTCGTATTCTCCGACCATCTGAAAACAACTTGCAAGGTTGAATTTATAAGTTGTTTTTTGCGGATAAGAAGCCGCAAGATACTTATAATGTCCGATAGCCTCCCAAATTCTGTTGCATTTAACTTCTGAAATAGCCCAGGCAATTATATAACTGTCATCCTCAGGCTCAAGATTGTGTGCTTTTGCAAAGTATTCACAGGCTTTTTCGTGTTCTTCCTGCATCTGCAAAATAGATGCAATATTAAAGTATGCAAGTGAATCCGAAGCCTCTAATTCTATTGATTTTTGGTATATTTCAAGTGCCTTGTCAAACTGACCGGTTGTTAAATATGCCGTTCCCAAATTGTTATACAACTGAACATTTTCAGGGTTTAGTTCAATGGCTTTTTCAATATATTTTATGCTTTCTTCAAAATTTTGGGCTGCCATACATGCTGTTCCCGCTATATAGTAAAAGGCATAATCATCTTTATCCGCATATTTTAAACCCTGTTCAACATAGTCAATAGCCTTTTCGGGTTCTTGGGCTTTAATCTGAACAATAGCCATACTTTTATAAGCATCAACATACTCCGGACGAAGTTTCATTACTGTGGTGTATGCATGTTTGGCTTCTATAAGCAGCCCCAAATTATCATAACAGCATCCCAAATAATACCAGCAAATAGCATCATCCTGACGATATTTTATTATATCTTCAAGAATAAATCTTGCATTGTCGTAATTTTCGACATTTACTTCGCACAATGCAACAAGTTTTAAAGCATCTATATCTTTTTCATCTTCTTTTATAATATCGGCAAGAAGCTCTTTTGCCTTTGCATATTCCCCTTTTTCAATCAGGGCATATATTTCATCAATCTCTTTATCTTTCATAACAAAACCATTATAGCACAATATACTGATGGTGCTACATTTCTAAATATTTCGGAACAATTTCAAAAAAATCCCCGACAATTCCGCAGTCTGAAATTCCAAAAATCTGAGCATTAGGGTCATTGTTTATAGCAATAATATATTCGGAATTTTCCATCCCGACAGTATGCTGAATTGCACCTGAAATCCCGCATGCGATATATAATTTGGGCGAAACCGTTTTCCCTGTCTGTCCTATCTGAATTGATGCGGGTGCTAAGCCTGCTTCAACCGCCGCTCTTGTTGCCCCGACAGTCCCGCCGATTTTATCGGCAAATTGTTTTAATAATTCAAATCCTTTTTCGTTTTTTAGCCCCATACCGCCTGCAACAACTATCTGCGCATTATCCAAATCATTTATAAGTGTTTCGACAGTCTTTTTAAATTCCAAAATTTCAACGTGATTTGTTACATCATTCAGAATTTGAGTATCTCTTTTGATAAATTCAGTATTTGTAAAATGTTCTACTGATGTAACTTTAAATACATTAGGGCGAACTGTTGCCATTTGCGGATAATTCTTACAAAGGATTGTTGCCATAAGCTGTCCGCCAAAAGTCGGACGGGTTGCGGCAAGCTGACCTTTTTCGTTTATATCAAGATTTATACAGTCCGCTGTTAAACCTGTATGAAGCGCACTCGAAACTCTGGGAGCCAAATCTCTGCCCTGATTTGTTGCACCTATAAGCAATATTTCAGGTTTGATATCTTTAACAAGTTCAACCATAAGTTTTGAATAGTATTCTGTTGAATAGTTTTTGAGTTTTTTATCTTCAAAAAAGTAAACTTTGTTTACTCCCATATTGCAAAAAGCTTCTTTTGCACCGTCAATACTGTCAGGAGATGCAAATATTACTGCACTTATTTCTGCTCCGTTTAGTTTTTGTGACAATTCGTGAGCTTTGTCAAGTAATTCAAAAAATACCGTGTGAATATAATTATCACTGGTCAGTTGTGCATATAAAAGTATTCCGTGATTATCACCGTCAGGCATTTTCAACCTCCAAAGCTTTAATTTTTTCATCCAAAAGCTTTACGCTTTCTTCAACAGTCAGTTCAAATTTTTCCGCATTATGGTTTGACATATTGCGAAAAGCCTTACTTACATAAGTAGGAGAACCTTTCAAACCGACCTGCTCAGGTTCTAAACCTATACTCTCAAGATTACAAATACGAATTTCCTGTTTTGATGCAAATTTTATTCCGTTAATAAGCGGTCTGCGAGGTTCAAAATCGCCCTGCAATACGCATATCAACGCAGGATAAGAAGTCTTGACTTTTTCAATTCCATCCTCAAGTCCGCGTTTTAAAACAATTGATTTTTTATCGGCTTTTTCAAAAAACTGAACATAAGTAACCTGAGGGATATTTAAAAATTCTGCAATACAAGGTCCTGTCTGCGCAGTATCCCCATCCACCGCAAACTGACCGCATATAATTAAATCAAAATCGGGAAGTTCTGATTTTATGGCTGCAGAGATTGTTTTCCCCGTAGCGTAAGTATCAGCTCCGGCAAATTTTCTGTCAGAAATTAAAACAGCTTTATCACAGCCGATTGCCAAAAGTTTACGCAGCATATCTTCTGCCTGATTAGGTCCCATAGTGAAAACCGTTATTTCGACATCTTTCAGTTCTTCTTTTAAATCAAGTGCAAATTCCGCCGCATACACATCATACGGATTTATAACACTTTCAACCCCTTCTCTTTGAATAGTATTATTTTCCGTCCACCTTATATCTGTGGTGTCCGGAACCTGTTTTACACACAATGCAATTTTTAACATGTATACTCCAAATAATGAAAATATTTACAAAATTATTTTGACGGCTGCTGCTTTTGGCTTGCATCAACCAAAGCGTTATATGCAAGCATATACATTGCACATTTTTTTACGCTTGCAACATACCATGCACATTTATTTTGTGAGCAAACCATATCAATTCCCGTTCCGATACTCATTAAAGGACATGTCTGAATTTTGATGTCTTTAGCCATATTATTTCTCCTAAATTTGCTTTAATAAATTACAATTTTCATCTCTTTTGCGTTCCTGATCTTTATAAATTTTTGTTCTGTTAATAACTTCATCAAAATCTATTTCATGAGCATTAAAATCAGGTCCGTCTACACAGGCAAATTTTGTTTTGCCGCCTACCGTAACTCTGCATGCACCGCACATTCCCGTACCGTCTACCATTATGGGATTCATGCTTGCTTCGGTGTAAATTCCTTTATCTTTTGTAAGTTGCGCTACCGCTCTCATCATTGGCATTGGTCCGACAGCTATTACATAATCAACTTTTTCTCTGTCGATTATCTGCTGTAAAACAGTTGTTCCAAAACCTTTTATCCCGTATGATCCGTCGTCTGTTGTCATATAAAGTTCGGTGCAGGCATTTTTCATTTTATCTTCCCAGAATAATAAATCTTTTGTTCTTGCGCCCGAAATCATATAGACTTTGTTTCCCGCTTCTTTTAAGGCTTTTGAAATAAGATAGCACGGCGCAGCTCCATATCCGCCGGCAACACATACTGCCGTACCGTATTTTTTTATATCTGTCGGTTTACCCAAAGGTCCGACCAAATCAACAAGTTCATCCCCTTCATTTAACTGTGCAAGTTTTTTTGTGGTATAACCGACTGCCATAAATACAAGAGTCAAAATTCCTTTTTCTTTATCAACATCTGCAATAGTTAAAGGAACCCTTTCTCCGTCTTCTTCAACTCTGAAAATTATAAACTGCCCCGCTTTAGAATTTCTTACTACATAAGGTGCATCTATTGTTATTTCGTACTGATTAGGACAAATTTCTTTTTTTGATAATATTTTATAACCCATTAAAAATCTCTCTTAGCAAATTATTACATAAAAGATTATACTACAATAATCGCTTTTTGAAAATAGAGGATTTGAAGAATCCAAAAAATGACAATTTTTTGAGATTTCTCAAATCCGACCTTCGGGGTGTGAGATCAGGTTGGCTGCGGGACAGCAGGCAACCTGATTTGAAACCGTTTTCCGGAGTTTGCGAAAAAACTTCGTTTTTGTTACGCAAACTCCATATGTTATTATTTGTAATTTTGTCGTATAATCTTTTTATGAAAATATTGGGCTTAGTATTATCCGTAATCATTATAGGGGCAGCAATTCCCGTATTCGGTGCATATTTTGAGAATATATCGTCAAAAAGTCTTATTCAAAATCAGACGGGAGCTTCAGGAAGATTAGTCCGTGTCGGTATCGGTTCTCAGAATTTTTCGAGTTATGCCTGGAACAGTGCATCTTTATACGGAACGGGAGAGTTTGAAGTTTATAACAACGATACATACATTGATACTTTTGATAAAAATAAGACAATAAACATTTCAATGGTCAGTAAAATATTTGTATTAACGGATTCTGAAAATAATGTTATTGCAAAAGTTTCCGGCCCGTTGATTTTCAGATCTGATTACGGGCTTCTTGGGGTAAAGAATCTTAAACGAGCAGGTAAAGATGCTTTATACAGAGGGCAGTTAGAACTTATCTGTCCTAAAGAGGGACAATTCCATATCGTAAATAATATTGAATTACAGGATTATCTAAAAGGGGTTGTACCAAATGAAATGCCTGTTCATTTTGGTTTGGAAGCCCTGAAAGCTCAGGCTGTTGCTGCAAGAAATTATGTTCTGTCACCGAGAGTAAAAGCAAATCCTAATTATGACGTTGTAGATTCTGTTGCAAGTCAGGTATATTTTGGCGCAAATACCGAAAAATCAGAGTCTAATCAGGCAGTAGAAGAAACAAACGGAATAGTTGCTCTTTATGATTGGGAAATGATTTTAGCACTTTATTCATCTACTGCGGGCGGCTACACTGAAAGTTACAGTAATGCTTTTTCAGATCCGAAAACAAAAGCTTTTCCTTCCGGTATAAAGCCTTATTTGAGAGCCAAACCGGATTATGAAAAATTCGGAATTTTAAATAATGAAGAAGCCGCAGAAGAATTTTATACCAATAAACCTGATGCTTTTGATATCAAATCTCCTTACTACCGCTGGGAAAGAGAGTGGACATTAGAAGAATTGCAAAATGAAGTCCAAAATCACATAGCGGCTCAGTCAGCGGCAGGTTTTGTTCATCCTGCGGTTAATAAAGGCGAAGTTATCGGTAAAATTACGGGTTTGAATGTTTTAGCACGCGGATTTTCAGGTAAAATCATGAAGCTTGAAATAAAAACGGATACAATAAATTATATAGTTGAAAAAGAACTTGTTATAAGAAGATTATTCACCGTTAAAGGCAAAGCGCTTCCGAGTGCGAATTTTGTTATCAAACAGGAAACGGATGATGAGGGGAATTTGATAAATATAAAAATATATGGCGGCGGTTTTGGTCATGGTGTTGGTTTAAGCCAGTACGGTGCAGGGTTTATGGGAACTCATCTGCATAAATCTTTTGATGAAATTCTCCGGCATTATTATACAGATGTTGTTCTCGGGACAGAACCTTTTACAATATCTTCTGCAAACAGCTCAAAAGTACAGTCATTCTATTCAAAAAACGGTACAGGTACGCTGGTTGTAGATAACAGAAACAGATTAGAATATACTGATTTAATGATTAACGGGGTTTTTGAATCGGTAAAACTTAATAAAAATGAACGTTTTACCCGTATTGATTTAACAAAATATCTGCAAAGAGGATTAAATTCCATAACATTTATATATCCTAAATATGCGGATATTAATTCAAAACTGAAAATGTATGTAGAATTAGTGGGGAAAAATGAGCACTGATATTCAGGACAATAACAAATCGTTCGGAGTTTTAAAAGCCGCATGGATAATTATGGTTGTTACTGTTGTAAGTAAATTAATAGGTTTTATCCGTGATATTGTTATTGCAAATTACTATGGAGCTTCGCTTGTTTCAGATGCTTATTATTATGCGTATCAGATACCGTCTTTATCTTTAATACTGCTTGGCGGAATTGGAGGACCTTTCCACAGTGCGACGGTTGCGGTTTTTTCAAAACTTATTCCAAATCTGAATGAAAGACCGTCTGATACGGTTAATAAACTTTATTCCACATTTATGACCGCAACAATAATCTTTTTTGTTTTGCTATCGGTTTTGATGTATATTTTCCCCCGACAGATAATGGGATTAATTATTTCAGGCGGTTCACCGGAAATGATAAATCTTGCCGCTCATCATTTGCAAATAATGACGCCTTTGCTTGTTATCGGTGGTATTGTAGGAATATATTACGGAATTTTGATTATATATAAGCAGTTTATGCTGCCGAATTTATCCCCGATAATTATGTCGCTTGCTATTATCGGAGTTGTAATTGCAGCACCAAACGACCAAAAAGGATATGCACTTGCGTGGGCTACAACTTTAGGGGCAGTTTTACAGCTTGTAATTCAGTATCCGAATATCAAAAAATTGGGTTACAAATTGAAACCTGATTTCGGATTTACGAATAATCCGTATTTTAAAGAAATCGGGGAGCTTTTGTTTCCTGCCGTTTTGAGTTCTACTGTCGGACAGGTTCATATCTATGTTGATATGTTTTTCACTTCATCAATTTCTGAGGGGGCATGGACTGCAATAGGCTATGCAAACAGAGTTTTTCAATTCCCTGTCGGAATTTTGGTTACGGCGTTTCTTGTTCCGCTATTCCCCATATTTGCAAGACTTGTAGCCGATAAAGATTATGACGGGATAAAAAATTATTTTAACAAAGGGGTTGGGGTTTTATTTTTTGGTGCAATCCCGATAATAATAGGTATTTTAACTGTCGGAAGTGATGCCGTAAGATTAATTTTTGAACACGGGGAATTTGATTCTGCGGCAACATTTATGGTTACGGAAGCTTTATGGTTTTTGTCAGTATCAATAATTCCTTATGTATTCAGAGATTCAATAACAAGGGTCTATTATTCGTTCAATGATTCTGCAACTCCGTTTACGGTGGCTTTTTCGTCAATAATTTTAAAGGTTTTGTTGAATTATGTTTTGATTACAAGAATGGGATTTGGTATAGGCGGAATTACTTTGTCTACTTCTCTTGTAACACTGTTTAATGCTTGTGTTCTGGGATATTTTATAAGCAGAAAAATGAAAATGGATTACAAATCTTTGTTTACAAATCTTTTAAAAATGATATTTGCGGGGGTAGTTGCACTTTTTGCATGTTATTTTGCGGCATTTTGGTTTGACAAAGCTGTTTCTTTGCCCAAAATTCCGTTTGAATTGATTAAAATATCTGTTGTTGCAATTGTATGCCTTGTTGTATATATTCCGTTAAATTTATTATTTAAAATGGAATATGCAAATGAATTATTCTTAAGATTAAAATCAAAATTTATACGATAAAAGGGGGATTTTAATTGTTTTTTACCGTTTTATTATGACGGTATGAGATTATGTGTTTGTGAAAATTTAGGGAACAATAAAACCCGTTTGGAGTATACTTCGTCAAGAGTTACGCCTTATAATCCGCCAAGATATGTTATAAATTCCGATGTTGCAGATGAATTTGTTTATAAATACAATAAAAAATCTTCCGATTTAGCAAAACTTTCAGCCGGTTTAACTACGGCAGGAGCATTATCAGGTTTAATTACATCAGCAAAAAAGAATTCCGTAAGGGCAGTTGCAAAAACTTTTACGGGTGCAGCTGCGGGTTTTTTAACGGCATCTTTTATCTCTTATAAGTCTAAAGATGAACTGATGAATAAATACAAAGTGGACAAATACATTTAAAATATCCGGGGTTTATATTATTTAACGTCAGCTTTTCACTATTTACCAGCATTTTGGGTTTCTTAACAATCTTCACAATTTTAGCATGGGATGATTTCCGCACCCTAAGACTTTTTGGGGAGTTAGCAAGTATTTATTAAACATTTTTTACAAAAGTATTGTAAATTTTTAAAGAATTTTGCTAAAAACTCGAAACCGTTGAATGATAAAAATTTTCCCTATTTTTAGAAAAATAATTGTTAAAAGTTTGGCATGCAGAAGTTTAAACATTGGTCAAAAAACAAAATTTCGTCTATTATGAATATACAAATCGGGAGCGAGAATAAAAAAGCAATTAGAACTATTTATAATTTTTCTTTTTACTTCATTTATCCATCTAAAGAACGATTAAATTTAGCAAAAAAACGTTTATTATGTAAACAGCAGAGAGTGTATTTTTTGGAGGTATTTTTAAGTGTTAGAACATGGTTATATACAAATCTACACAGGGGATGGCAAAGGGAAAACAACCGCAGCATTAGGTTTGGCACTTAGAGCATTGGGACATGGCTGGAAGGTTCTTGTTATACAGTTTACAAAAGGCGACGGAGCAACCACTTACGGTGAAATGCTTTCATCTTCAAAATTTTTACCTAACCTTGAAGTTATTCAGTTTGGTATGGATAGAGTATGCTACTCTCACAATGTTTGCCTTGACGATTATAAAGAAGCTAAAAAAGGTTGGGAAAAAGCAAAAGAAGCTATCTATTCCGGAGAATATCAGCTTGTAATTCTTGATGAAATCAATATTTGTACTGCAATGAATATGATTAAAGTAAGCGATATCAAGGATGTATTGTTACATAAGCCTGAAAATCTTGAAGTTGTACTAACAGGCAGATATGCTCATCCTGAACTGATTGCAATGGCTCACCTTGTAACGGAAATGAAACCTATCAAGCACTATTTCGATATCGGCGTTATGGCAAGACAAGGTATTGAATACTAAAAATTTTAAAAATAACAACCAAAAATATCCGCTGCAAGCGGGTATTTTTTTGCGGTAAAAATATTTGCATTATCCGATTTAGCATATAAAATATAATAAGTATAAAAGGGGATAAAATGAGAATAGAGGCTAAAAATCTTGTTAAGTTATACGGTGGCAGAAGGGTTGTCAATGATGTCACTTTTGAAGTAAACAAAGGGGAAGTTGTCGGTCTTTTGGGCCCTAACGGAGCAGGTAAAACTACAACATTCTACATGATAGTCGGACTTGTCAGACCTAATAAAGGAACAGTTTTAATTGATGGTAATGATATAACATCATGGCCGATGCACGAAAGAGCAAGAGCAGGTATAGGTTATTTGCCTCAGGAAGCTTCAAGTTTCCGCAGTTTGTCTGTTGAAGATAACATCAAACTTGTTCTTGAAATGAACGATAAACTTACCCAAGACGAGAAACGCAGAAAATTAGAAGAACTATTAACTGAGTTTGGTGTAATAAAATTAAGAAAAGAAGCTGCTATTTCACTTTCAGGCGGAGAAAGACGAAGAGTCGAACTTGCAAGAGCACTTGCGGCAAGTCCTGATTTTATCCTGCTTGACGAACCTTTTACGGGGATTGACCCTATTGCGATAAGCGAAATCAAAGAAAACATAAGAAAACTTTCGATAGATAAAGGGTTGGGAGTTCTTATTACCGACCACAACCCGAAAGCAACTCTTTCAATTACAGACAGAGCTTATGTCATATTTGACGGTAAAATTAAAATTCAGGGTAAAAGTCAAGATGTTGCCGTTGATCCTATTGCTAAAAAACATTATTTAGGTGAGGATTTTAAACTGTAATGAATTTAAAAATACCTAAAATTACCATTTATGATAAGTATATATTCAGACAGGTTACAATGGCGACTTTGGCTGCAATTCTTTTATTTACAATTGTATGGATTGCACCTGAAATTCTTTTAAACACAATTAAACGTTCACTTGCGGGAGAGTATGATTTTTCAACCGCTTTGCTGCTTTTGTACTATGAATTGCCTAAAATTTTGGATAAAGCAATTCCTGTCGGATTACTTTTAGGAACATTGTTCACCTTTGACAGACTTAGTAAAGATTCTGAAATGACTATCTTAAGAGCTGTCGGGATGTCTTTTCAGAGAATTGTAATTCCTGTTGTAATTCTTGCATTGTTTTTATCCTCATTCTGTTTCTACCTGAAAGACAGAGGAACACCTTATGCTGAAAATATGCTCCGAACCATAAGAGGGGATGAAGTAAGTTCTCAGTATATTTATACCCAAAAAGATAAAAAAGGACACCCTTTAATGGCAGTGGTTATTTCAAAAGGTGTCGGCAGAAATGTGGAGAATGTAACCGTTTTGGACTTTGCAAATCAGGTATATCAGGATGTTCATCAGCTTTCCACAATATATTATGCGCAAAAAGGGATTGCAAACGACGATAAGTGGGATTTGGAAAATATATCACGATACAGAATTTCTAATGACGGAATTTATGTTGATATAGACCATCTTGAAAAATTAAGCATCCTTAACGGAGAATCTGCTCGCAGTGCATATACCCTTATGAATTATTCGGCAATGAAAGAACGTGATATTTCGACCCCGAGACTCAAAAAATATTTAAAATTACTAAAGAATGAAAATCTTGATGAAGAATATAATTACATGCTAAACAAATATCTCCAGAGATTTTTAACCCCATTAATATGTGTTTTGCTTGCAATCTTAGGTTCATTGTTAGGGTTTAGCAAACCGAGAGAACAAAGGGTTGTCGGTTTTACAATAGGTATCGGCTGTGTATTTTTATACTACATAACATTACCGTTTTTTGATATGCTTGCAGAAAAAGGGATAGTTTCTCCGTACATTACATCCGTTGTACCGACTCTTGCTTTTATGGCTGCTATTTGGGGTTTTTATAAAATAAAGGATATGTAATTATATGAAATTTTTAAAAATTTTATTACTTGTTATTTTTATATTCACATCAGCACCTGCGTTTGCAAATAATATTGCCATTGACCACGAAAACGGGATTTACCATATTATTTTGAAAGGTGAAAAAATCAAGAAGAAAATAAAATTTGTAGTGAGTGACGATCTGATTACAAACAGAGAAGCACATAATAATGCAAAATCCAAACTCACAATTAATGCAGGATTTTTTGACCCTAAAAATTCTCAGACAATTTCTTATATAGTAACAGACAGAGTTACTGCTGCCGATCCTATTTTTAACAAATCACTTCAGTCAAACCCGTTTTTCAGAAAAAATATGACAAAAATACTTAACAGAAGTGAGTTTAGACTTTTGAAATGCGGCAACAAATATAAATACGAAATCGCCACACATAATTCAAGCGTAGAATTTGGCTGTTCACTGATTACCTCAGCGCAGGGCGGACCGTTGGTTTATCCTCAATTACGACTTGAAGAAGAAGGATTTATTGCCAAAAATGATGCGGGTGAAATTATAAGAGAATCTGCTTCCGTACTGCACAAAACCTCAAGAACAATAATAGGGTTGAAAGGTACGGATGAGTGCCATATTTTGATAATAACGGATGAAAATCCTATGGATATGTATGAAGTAAAAGATTTATGCTCTAAGCTGAAACTTGACAGAGCAATGGCATTTGACGGAGGAAGTTCCACCTCTATGAATTACAAAAAACAAATTGGAGTTGTCTCCCTGAAAGGTGATGGAGCAGGCAGACTTGTAAAATCATTTATGCTGGTTTATTAGAAAAAATCATACTTTTAAAGGGCAAAAAATGTTATTATTCAGATTATAATGTAGTTATGGATAATAGCGGGCAAAATAATAACATTACAAGAAGTATATTTAATAATAATTTCGGAGGAGGAAATTCTTCTCCGTCAAACCCGTTTAATTCCGAAATTGAAACCAGAAATTTTGCCAAACCCGTAAAACGACTCAACGGTTATGATTCTGCAATCCTTAATAAAGTCAATTCACAGCAGAATGAAGAACAGGAATTGAGTATTGAATACAGAATAAAAGAAAAAGAAGCCGTTTTAAAAGAACTTGATAACAAGATAAAAGCAGCAGACAATTACGGGAACCAGAGTGAATCTTTGGGACTGAAAGCAAAAAAACAAAGAATTTCACAGGAATTGTCCTCTCTGTATAAACAACAGATGTATGGCGGCAGAGTTTTGGGGGACAACGACTTTTACCATACAAGAAAAGAAAAGATGTCTGTAATTGATAAAGCACAGGATTTTATCTCAAGAAATATTCTTGCAAAAGTTTCAAAAAAAGTACATTCTGTTGTAGCTTTAAGCGACTCGCTGGAACAATTATCGGAAATAAGCAAAAGCGTTGATGAATTAATCGATATGAATATTCCATACGGAGAAAAAGGTCAAAGTTATGAAAAACTTACTCAATACCTGAGTAAAGCTAATGCTATCCATTCAAGAATTTCAAAGTCTTTAAGGTAAATAATAATGAAAAAAAATATAATAATAATTACAATATTAGTTTTAATTGCTTTAGGTTTAAGGGTTTTATATATAGATTGTCCGCTCTGGTATGATGAAGCATGTTCATGGATGAGTGCATCTCAAAATAATTTCTCGTCAATTTTGAAAAATCTGTTTACGCTTGATCTTCAACATACACCTTTTTATTTCTTTTTACTCCATATATGGATAAATATTTTCGGACAAACAGAATTTGCTATGCGCACTTTGTCCTTGCTTTTCGCTTTAGGAACGATTCCGTTGGTTTATCTTACGGCAAAACGGTTATCTAATCATACAACTCCGTCTGTATTTGCAGCACTTATTTGTGCTGTTTCCCCTCTGCTCGTTCTTTTTTCGGCAGAAATCAGAATGTATTCCGCAGTAACATTTTTGGTTATGCTTTCAGTATATTTTCTTGTAAAATTTGAACAAACCGCAGACAAAAAAACACTTTTATATTTAACACTGACTAATATTTCTATACCATATTTTTATACCGGCGGAATTTTGTATAACTTATCCGTTTTGCTCGGATATTGTGTGTATTTAAAAAAGAAAAAAAGCGACAAGCTAAACAATTATTTAAAATTTGCAAAAATAGAATGGATTTGTCTGATACCGTATTTCATTTTTATCGGATATTATGCAAAAATAAGAAGTGCATTTATTGTCAGCCACGAAGGATATTTAAGACTTTTCCACATTACCGATATTATACGAAACTTCTTCGGGGCAATAATTGACAATAACATATATTGGGTAAGTGACGGAACAATATCAATAACAATTTTTACGCTGGTTTTAACAATAATTCCTTGTATTTATTTTATAACAGGAATTTGTAAATCGTTAAAATCAGAAAATCCTTTTATTAAAACTCTTACTGATATATTTATTCTGAACTTTTGTTTTGCGGTGTTTGTATCTGCACTTCAGGTAAATATTCTGACGGTAAGATATGTAATTTATCTTCTCCCTGCTTTTATTATTTTATCAGTATTCGGGCTTTACAAAAATCTTAATTCAAAACATTTTAAAATATTTATTATATTATTTTTGTTTTTTGCAACGGCTTTTAGCATCAAAAATTCTCGGATAATAAAAAACAACAAAACACTTGCTCTAAAAGACGCCGCCATCGAATGCGAAACTTTGGGCTTAGGCTCGGATGATGCGGTAATTATGCCTTTTGCTTCAGATTCTCCTTACTATTTCAGAAGCGTTATGCAGCCTTTTGTGGCGAATTTTGATTTTCATAAAGTCGCAAGAAACCCTTACGGCGTTTATTATGACAAAAGCCAAAGAAAAGAACTTAAAAAAGATAAAAGCAAATTTGTATATGAAAAAATAAAAGAAAACAACGTAATGTCACAAACTTTTGCAAATTATTTTGCCCAAAACGTGACCTTCAAAGCCGCTAAAGGCAGATATGCCGCAGTGATTATGTACGGAACGGACAACAATGCAATTGAACCGATTGAAGAACTCAGAAAAGAAGTGAAAGATTTAAAATATGCCGACAAAAATCTTCTTGATGTTCTGTTTAAAAAGTACATGTGCGATATTATCGCAATGTTGAATAATGATTTCAAATTTATACAAATGTATAAGAAAAACAATTTTACATACTATATTTACCAAAAAATATAGAAATCCACCCAAAAATTATTATAATATTACTAAAGGTAAAACTAAATTGAAAAAAATAACCGCCATAATAACAGCATTAATCATCTCCTCACTGCCTGCAATAAGCAGTGAAGATACAATGTGGACTCATATTGCACCAAACAATTATGTTTATATGGATACAATAATGGGAACAGAAGATTTTTACGGATTTTCATTTCTGCTAAAATCTTACAATAAGGGTCAATATGAACCGATTAACGGCAAGCATATTCTTTATACTCTCGGACAGTATGAGATAAATTGCGGGAAAAGAACTTATAAAATAGGGGTTCTTGATTCTTACGGAGAGGATGACACTTTTATCAACGGGGATTACAACAAATACGCAGAGTTTCAGCCGATAGTAGACGGAACGGCAATTTCTGTTATGGCATCCAAACTTTGCAAATTAAAATAGATTACCAATATTTATTACTATTCATCAAAATCAAATAATTCTTTCATTGTTATGTTTAAAGAATCGGCAATAGCTTTTGCAGTAGATATTGTCAAATCAGTTTTTACTATTTCAATAAGACTAATCATAGAACGGGAAACCCCATCCGTTTCAACATCGTCCTGAGTAAGCCCTCGTTCTTTTCTTAATCTTTTTAAATTATTTGCAAATTTTTGTAAATATTCCTTGTTCACAAATTAATTGTTAGCTATACTAGCATTATTCTCAACTAATAGCACTAGCAATAAGGAGTATATATGAAAAAAACTATTCTGATAGATTTAGACGGAGTATTAAATAAATATACAGGGAATTTTGAGCCTGAAGTTATACCACAGATGAATAACGGAGCATATAAATTTCTTGAAAAATTGCATGAAAAATTTGAAATAAAATTGTTTACTACGCGTAATAAACTTCTTGCTGCGAAATGGATTATTTCAAATAATCTTGATGAATTTGTATCAGATATAACCATCGTTAAAGACCCTGCATGGTTAATCATTGATGACAGATGTATAAACTTTAGAGGTGATTACGAAGATACACTTAATAAAATAGAACATTTCAATGTTTGGTATAAATAACGATTATTACCTTATAATACTTTCTTAATTATTTTCGAGTATAATAAATAAGAAGGGATTAAATATGATTACTGACGAAATTAAGGATAAAATATACAATCTGTCGGAAAAATATGATTCAACTTCCGACAAAAACGAGACCGAAAATATTGAAAAAGAGCTTAAAAAACTTTTAGAACCTTATAAAAACGGTTCTGTCGGGATAGCACAAATTGACCCTATTGCGGGAGATATAGAATACAACTCAAAAAAAGTTGTCAAATATATAAAACATGCCCAAAATATCGGACTTGACCTTGTTGTTTTCCCTGAACTCATACTTATGGGTTATCCGATAGAAGATACCATTGACAGACATCCGATTATTGTGGAAGAAAACGTCAAATGGCTTAAACAAATTGCAAAAATAACAACCAAAACTACTGCTCTTGTAGGTTTTGTAGAACCAAGACTATATGACAATCTTACGGGTAAAAAATATTATAATTCCGTTGCTATTTTACAAAACGGAAAAATCTCCGGAATTGTAAGAAAATCACTTCTTCCGACATATTCGGAATTTAACGATTACAGATACATTGAACCCTCACCTGTTGTAGGGGTTCAAAGTGCTGATACTCTTGGGAAATTTGATCTTGACAGTGCAAAAGACTGCGAAAAAACATCGCTTATAAACGGTAAAAAATACGGCATTTCAATCTGTGAGGATTGTTGGAATAACAAGGAATTTTTCAATGATAAAACTCTTTATTCTCTTGATCCGATAGAAGAATTGTCAAAAGAAAATCCGGATGTCTTTATAAATTGTTCGGCTTCTCCGACAAGAGCCAAAAAAGAACAACTGAAACATAACATGCTCTCTTTTATTGCAAAAAAATATTCTACTCCAATGATATATGTAAATCAGGTAGGAGCAATAGATAACAGCTCATTTGACGGCTCAAGCAGAGTTTTTGACAAAGACGGCAACCTGCTTGCCAGAGCAAAATCATTTAAAGAACAATTTTTGATAGTAAACCCTCATTTTAATTTGGGTAAAATTTACCCCCTCACAAAAGGGCTTGAAAAATCACTGACAGAACACAAAGCCTATACGCTTGAATATGAACCCGATTTGGAAAGAACATACAAAACGATTATTCAGGGCATAAAAGATTATTTCAAAAAAACAGGGTTTAAGAGGGCAGTTCTTGGGCTATCCGGCGGATTGGATTCAACTGTTTGCGCTGTTTTGCTTGCAGATGCTCTCGGCAAAGAAAATGTTTTCGGAATTAGTATGCCATCTGAAATTACAAGTCAGGAAAGCAAAAATGATGCGCAGGAGCTTGCTCAAAATTTAGCGATAAATTTTACCCAAATCCCTATAAAATCCATGGTCAGAACAATTGATAATACATTACAGGATTTATTTAAAACTATTGAAACAAAATGGGAAGGGCGATATACAAAATCCTTTACTATGGATAATATCCAAGCACGTTCAAGAGCCGTGATACTTTGGGGCATCAGTAATGAATTTGGGAATACACTTCCTATTGCGACTTCTGATAAATCAGAGCTTTATATGGGATATGCAACAATTAATGGCGATATGTCAGGCGGATTTGCCCCGATAGCAGACGTTACAAAAACAAAACTGTTTGCTCTTGCACGCTGGCTAAATGAAAACCGTAAAGAAAAAAATGCTATCCCGAAAAGTGTTATATTAAAACGTCCGGGAGCAGAACTTGCAATAGACCCTAATACAGGCAAGCCGCTTATTGCAGAGGATGCTCTTATGCCGTATGAATTTATGGATGAAGTAATCTGGAGAATTGAAAATAAAAAAGAACACTACTATGATATGCTAAATTCTCAATTTTTATACGAAAAAACAAACTCCGTTTCAAAAGAGCAAAAAACACAATGGCTTGACAAATTTTACCGCAGAATGTCAGCGGCACTTTACAAATGGTCAATTTTGCCGCCATCAGTTATAGTAGATTCACGTTCAATAAACAAATACGACTACAAACAACCGATTACTTCTTCAAGAATCAATTATAAAGGATTATCTGAAGAAGAAATTGAAAAAATAATATCAGATACGGTTATTTAACTTGCGCAAGCCTAGTTAGAGAACATTGCAAATGTTTTTTCGATAGCTTTTGATATTAAGTTTTGAACAGAATTTAATTCTGTATTAAGTTCTGCAATTTCGGCATCAAGCTTTTTGGTTTTGTAATCAATACTGTCTTCTTTGTAAGTAAGCTCGGCTTTTTTACGAGTATATTCTGTTTCTGCTCTTGTTATGGCATCTTTGTCTGTTTCCTCAACCAAATAGTTTATATCATTGTATCTTGTTTGATAGAAATATCCATCTCCGCTTAATGCCATCAATGAATAACGCCCGTCTTTTACTGCACTTTCAAGATAATCATTATCTATAACCATATCGTCATTACGCCATCCGTGTTCACAAATATTGTTATATAACTGGTTATAGAAATCTGCGACTTTTTCATCATTAGTAACACCGCCTGAAGTGTTTGTAATATATACATAATTCGGATCATCAGTTACAAAATAGGTTTTAGAACTCTCAGATTCATCATTTGCTTTACCGACAACATATTCTGATTGAGAACCTCTTAAGAAATTATCGTAGTAAGTTAAAAATGCTGAAACCATATTTGAAAGATTAATACCGGCATAAGTTTCATTTCCATCTGTCATTACACCTATTCTGTTAAAATTATTAGCATTATTATATGCACTGTTATCTCTTAAAGAATCATCATTATCTCCACTACCATTCTTTATGGCATTGTTTCTATTTAAAAATTTCTTTTCAACCATTTCAAATGCTTTTTTCAAAGCTTCATCTGATGTAGCATCAGTATTTATTCCAACACCAATACGACCATAACCAAATACACCGGCAATAGATGTCATCATAGCCTTTGCTGCAACATATATAGAATTTATCGCATTAGTTTTATCTTCGCCATCAACTTTTGCTCCATCCTTAGTTTGCGCCATAAGTACAACATTTTCAGACAATAAATCACCTAATGTCATGTTTTTTATGCTTGTTGCATCATAAGTTATACAGTCATTAACACATAAAGTCAATGTGTTCATTACATGGTTTTCCAAATCTTCATTCTTTGGAACACCGGAAACATTATCGATATCATAACCTTTATGACTACCATTTGCTCCGCCTGCAATATGATTTAAGTCACCTGAAGCTCCTGATTCTTTGGCATTAAATAAGTAATCGATACTTATACCGTCAGCATCATAGCCTGATGTTTCTTTCCACTTTATGGTAGAACCTGCAGCAACTTTTGATTTTGCCTGTTCATAAATAGCCCAATAGATAGGATACTCATAATTATTTGTCAAATCAGTACCACTACCGTCTTTTCCTTGTTTTAAGTACTCCAATTCGGTAGTAAACTGAATACGTTTAGCTGCATTTGTCTCAATTGCTATTTTTTGTTCCAATTGTTGGAATTTAAGCATTGGACCTGTTAGAGATGATTTTGGTTCATAATAGCCTGCTGAATTATATTTTAAACCATCACCAAGAGCAGTATTTGCAGCATTTACAACATTTGTAGCTTCCTGCAAAGTACTTCCTGTTTTATTCATATAATCAAGTTTTGCTTTGCTTATAGCAGATTTATATATACTATCTGAAGTACCTGAACTTGATTCTGTCGAAACTGTATTAGGATCCATACCCAAAGCAGCTACATAAATCTGTAACCAATCAAGAGTTTGACCCCCGATATCCTTATCTAATATTAAATCAGTTAAAGTAGCTGCATCGGCAACACCCTTATTTTTAGGAACTGCCCCCATGCCTGCTGTTGCATGCCAAGAAACATCTGCATAGACACCCTCACCATTCTTCATTTTTAAAGCAGAACCTTCTAATACATCATAAGTATGTTGAGTAATTATGTTACTTCCGTTTGAATTGTCAGCAGCTAATTCCTGCAAAAATAGCTTTCTGCCTTCAGGAGAAGCCATGCCGCCGCCCATAGATATACCTGCAGCTTTAGCAGCCGCTGCGTATTTTTCACTCAATACAACTGCGCCTGTTTTTGTTGTCACCATATAAGGGTTGAAATCATTTGCCGCTTGCGGCATCATAAGCAAACTGTAAGACAGTCCGAATGTACCGTCTACTGCATCATTTTCCCACACTAAACGTGTAGAATTCAGAGCATTAGAATATTCCTGAGCGATGTCAGTCATTTGATTTGTCAATTCCAGTCTTTGTTGAGCAAGCTCAGTAGACTTAAATTCACAATTCGCCTTTCTCATCGTTATACCAAGAAATCTTGCTTGTGATGCGGCTAATCCCATTGTTTACTTGTATCCTTTCGAATATATAGTAATCCTTTACTTACCCATGTTTACGGCATATTTACCTTAAAACTTAATACATGGTATATAAGCTTGTAATAATTCTTTACAAACAAAAAGTTTTATTTTGTGATAATTAAACAGTCATAAATTTTATCAATTTTATCTTTCATTTCGGAAAACTGAGTGCGTAAATCATCATGACTTGATTTAGTTACAAATCTTTTTTCAACATCACTCAGTATTTCACGATGCTTGCGCTCCAATTCTTCGGGAGTAACAACAATTCTTTGCTGCACAAGGAAAACAAGCACAACAATAATTACAGGAGAATAATAAATCAATGTTTCCATAAATTTTCCTTTCTTTTTGATTATTAAAAACTAACATATTGGCTAAAATTATTTTATAATATAGTATTCCTCCACAGATGGGGAGGTCAGGTGGGGTACGATTGTATACCCTACATTATATTTATACCCCTCTTTGAATTTCTAAACTCGCAAGCATGTAGGATGGGTGCAACCCATCATTTTTTTGTAGTCTTTGGGTTTCACCCAACCTACTCACTGATGTTATAAGAGAAATTGAAGAGAAAATTTTAGGGATAACTTATGATGATTAATTTTTATTATAATATAATGTTTTATATTTTTAATATAATATACTATATATGGAAAAATATATGAAAAAAATAATTTTATTTTTAGTATTAATCGTTTTTACTGCGTTACCAACAATTGCAGCAAGAAAATATTATATAAAAAATAATACTGATTATGATTTACAATTTCTGTGCTTTAATGAAAAAGAATGTTATAGTTTAAATCCCAATATTATTGAAGTAAAAAATAAAAAGTTTGTTGGTTTTGGAGCATATCATTATTATGATTTAGGTTCATATAAGCATGATAAGAAAACAAATACTTATAGTGTTGATGTTTTAGTAGATAGAGATCCCTCTACCGACTTAGATGTTTGTAACAAGTGTCCTTTCGATAGAGGGAATATTACTCATTTAATTTTTTCGTTAGTATATAAACCTTTTCCTAAGAAATTTAAGGCAATATATAGAGGCTTTGTATCTAGTGAAGATATTGTAAAATATGAGAATGGTAAACCCATTTCGCATCACCTGCATTATTTAGATATCTATTATAATAACAACACAAATTATATTAAAGATTTAAAGCATTGGTTAAATTATTTCAATAAAGATGTTTTGAAAAAGTTTGGCACTCAATATAGTTCAAATTATGATGTGGAAATAGAATATATTATTCCTTATTACATAAATGAATAGTAAGGATAAATTGCTACTTTTTGTTTATTTTAATTTCTTCTCCATTAGTATTAATGTATCCAAAATCCTCATTTAACTTTATAACTCCTGCGAGTTTTTTCCAAAATGGTGTAGCAGTAAGGTATGTTTCATTGTTTATATATTCACCGTTTTTATTTATAAACCTTCTTGTCGGATCTGGAATATCTCCAAAAACCATTGCAACTCCATTATAAAAATATGGGTCAATTGTATAATCTCCGCTACCTCCAGGATTACATGTATTCAATTCTATTACTGTTTTACCTTTTTTATCCGAATAATTTATGCATCCTAAAGAACAATGACAGTCACCTGTCCCATTGTTTACTAAATATGGGAATGGACCATCTTTATCCATTTTATATTTAGAACTTGGCGAAAGATACTCCATATTTCTTATTCTTTCTTTATTATTAATATAATCTATATTTATATTTGACCTATCTTCTATAATATAACCTTGTTTGCTTTTAGAGATAACTTCCCCTTTATCATTTACTATTATTGAAGTATTATCTTTGAGATTTATAATTGCTTTATCTTCGTAAAATTCTGGCATATCATCTTCTCCAAGGTCTTGATTAATACCAATTACTACATTGCAAGGAATCTTTGTTATAATATTCCCTTTAAAATTCATAATATATAAACTTACCAATATATTTTTATAAATGCCTTCTTCTTTCAGTTCTTTAATCTTTTTTGCCAAAAATACTTTACCCTCAGAAAAATTGCCCCAATAATCAAATTCTTTTGGTTTAAAATTGACTATAATTTTTCCAGTTTCATTAATAAATGCCAGCTGATTATTTTTATTCAAAACAGGATATAAATCTTGACTATCATTAGATTTAGAAAATGCACATAATATATTTGTACTTATACTGATGCATATAAATAAAAATAAAATAAAAAAAATACTTTTTTTAATAAGTTTAAGATTTATCATAATAAATTAATACCAAATAAAATCAAAATCTTCAATAATCAAAAATAATGGTAAAACATTTTGTTTATTTTACCATTATTAGAAAATATTTAGAAATCTGGTAAATATTTTTCAGGGTTATCACTTTTTCCGTTCTTTTTTACTCCAAAATGCAAGTGTGGACCAGTTCCTATTCCAGTATTCCCACTTAATGCAATATTTTGTCCTTGCCTAATAACAGAACCTTTAGATACATTTATCTTATTCAGATGGGCATAAAAACTAGATAATCCATTTGCGTGCTCTATTTGAATATAATTCCCATATCCACTAATCCAACCAGCAACAGAAACAGTACCATCTGCAACAGCATATACAGGAGTATTTGACAAGGCATTAATATCTATTCCATCATGTAATGCCATTACATGTTTTACAGGGTGCATACGGTAACCATATTTACTCGTAATTTTATGACCTTTTGAAACAGGTAAAATCCATTTTTGTGATTGTGGTGGAGTTGGTTGAGGGCTTGGTTCTGGTTTTGGTATCGGTTGCGGTTTTGGTGGTTGAGGTGTTGGAATACGAGGAGGTATTTTATCCTTATCGTCCTGCGGTTTATCATCCTCTTTTTCAATTTCACCTTCTACAATTTCGACAGTACATCTGCAATTTGGATGCGGTCTTTCAGGAACTTCCTCTCCCATTTCAAACACTTGTCCGTCGAGTTCTCGGCATTCATCACAAGTGTTTTCACCATTCTCAGAATGCCAAACATAATGATAATAACTCAATCCGCCTTTAAATACGACATTTTCAATATCTTCCTTTTCTTCTTTTGCATCTGCAAAATAATTATTATCCAGCAATGCCCCATAGCGATATAATGATTTTCCGACATCTTGCAAATTAGTATAAGACTTTAATAATTTACCCCTATCTTTTTGATTAAAAACAGGGTTAGAATAATTTTTTAGTAAATTTTCTTGAGATTTTGCCAGAGTGTTCAATGTTGGCTCTATTTGTTTGGTGTTTTTCAATGATTTTATAATTTTCTCTTTTAATTTTGCCATTATTAATTCCTTTCTTTTGTTTAAACTACTACTAAAAAACTATCGGCCAGTAAAAATCCACAAGATAACTCGCCGCATCAAACGGATGTGACAAGAATTTGAGTTCTTTATTTTGTTTTATTTGGCTAAATGTCGGAATATCAATTTTTGATGAGCCTACTATATATTTCAAATTTCGGATGTTATACAATAGCTTTTCACATTTCGGAGAAACATACAAACACACATCCCCGACTGCATTCCTTACTTTTGCATTGAAAGCGGCAACTCTGTTTTTTATGGGCGGATTAAAAGCTTTTATCCTTATATCCGCATCATAGCCGTAAGATAAAAGTTTCTTTTTTATGATTACATAATTTGTATATTCGCTTGTGCAGGTTCTGTTATCACCTGAGGCATCTCCGTTTATAATAATATTCCCGCTGTGCTGCGGATATCGGCGGAAAAACTCATCACAGGTTTTGGCAGTTGTGGTATTCTCCAAAACAATTTCATCAAAATAAAAGACTTTATCCTCTGTTTTGTGAGCCAAAACCCAACACATCGGATCAACATTAAAATCACAACTTATATACAAATCCAAATCTTGTTGATATTCAATTTCTTTAATATTTTCATCCCCAAAATCTTTTACAACAAGGTTATCATCATAATTCCCCGTATGCCCCAAAACAAAAATATTATAATATTTTTCATCATAAAGTTTTTTCAATTCGTTACAAAAATCCTTCGGCAAATAAATATTTTGGGTTGTCGGAGCAAGAATCAGTCTGTAATTTTCGGGCGGATTTACAAAAAAAGTTTCATACACCCAACCCTGATTTATCTCGGGATTTGTATGCCCAAAAATTCTGTAAGTAAAATTTTTCCACTCCGGATACTGTTTTTGACGTAATCTTGCAAGAAGCATTTTAAACGTATCATAGGGAATATCTGACATTTCTTCTATTTCGACAAACCCTAAATTGAGTGATTTTAATTTATTAGGTTCGTCAAAATGCCGAAACATTATTTCAGAACCGTTTTGCAAAACTATTTTTTGCTCGGATGACATCCATTTATAATCTTTACCTTCCGAAAATCCGAAATTGTCAAAATGTTCAAAATAACTTTGTAATGTGGTATCACGAACAAGAGTGTATGTCTGCGCCCCGACAAGCCCTCTTATTTTGGGAAATTTCAGGGCAAGCAAAATTCCCAACAACGACCCCGCAAATGTTTTTCCCGAGCCGTACCCGCCTTGATAAACCGCAACATCAAGAGAATAATTATGCGGGATTTCAAGAAATGCTCTTTGTGCATCTAATAAATTATATTTCATAAAATATACCTCCCTAACACAACAAAAAACTCCACACAATCTGTGTGAAGCAATTTTTTTAATCAGTAGGGTGCGTTTATACGCACCGATTTTGTAATATATAATTTTTAATTTTGGTGCAAATAATTGCACCCTACAAAACTAGAAATAAAATAAGAATTTGCCCCTTGTTAGGGGAAAATATATGTAAAGACAAAGGGGGTTGAATATAAATTTGCTGTCTGACAAACAGTCAAATTCCTCCCCGGATGGGGAGGTCAGGTGGGGTGCCATAGAACCCCGAAATTATATTTAAACCCCTCTTGAATTCCTAAACTCACAAGTTTGTAGTTTGGGTAAAACCCAACAAATATGAAGAATGATGGGTTGCATCCATCCTACTTGCTTGTTGAGGTTGCATATTATTAATAGTAAGAATAATAATAAATAATTTCATGTGTTTTTCTATTTACAACTATTCCATAACTATAATGTTTACTACTATTAACCCTACTATTACTTTCGTTTTCAAATATATAATAAATATCGTCTTTATTTTTTATTTTATTCTTAGGAGTATTGCCAGAATATTTATCACCTGAAATTATTTTAGAAAATTTGAACTTTTTTAATTCATTATTTACATATTCATCATCAATATTAAATTTAAGGTATTCATCAATTTCTCCAAAAAAGCATTCCCCTTTATATAATTCAACATTTATTGCCCCTGTTGGTATTTTATCAGGAAAGTGTTTAGTATATTTATTTTTATTTGTGACGAAAGAGTTATATTCCGATATAGGTCTTATAGGGTTATATAGTTCATTTTTTTCTACATTACAACCCAAAGAAAATGATAATGTATAAGCTAATATTGTAATCTGAAAATTAACTAATATACAAATTGCAATATATGATAATGTTTTTAATAATATTGAATATTTCCCTGAATATTTATTTGGAAAAAAGAATATTAAAAAAATCAAAATTGTTGGGATAAAATATAAACCTGAAAATAAAATATCAAGTATTGTAACTTTAGAAACACAAGATAATAATATAAGAGAACAAGAAGCTACTCCAATTAAAATCGATATAAATAATGAAACTGCGATAAATAAATATTTTAGTATTTTTAAGATATTTTTCATAAGTATAATTATACACAAAATTGTACTAATAGGTATTATCCCATTAGTACAATTCTAAAATTATAACTTAAATTCTATTGGAATGAAAAAATAATAATTTTTTAATCGAATAAATTGCAATAAAAAGGCAATATTATTTGCTATTACTCCTTTAATATTATCTAAATCATTTAAATTAATCCAATCAAAGTCATAAATATCAAACAATTCACCTTTGAAGACACCATTTTCAATTCTTGGATTTAAAATCGTAAAATGACCCACGGCATACTGCAAATTTGTATCTGTATCAATACCTAATCCTGAAATATATTTAATATCTTCATTATAATTTACCCTGATATCTTTTTGTAATTGTCCAAAATTAGACAGTTTTTGACTGATGGAGCTTGATTTATCAAATACTATGCCTCTCATATTACTTGCTACCTCCAAATCTGTTCCTATATTTTTTAAATACTCATTTAATTTTTCATTAAATATCGGTTGTATCACAGAGTATTTAGGATTTGAATAAGTATCATCTGGTAAGTCCAAAGATAAATTCATTAATTGTCGAGCTTGTGGACGATTATAATTTAATAAATTATTAAAAAAGAAAAGAGGCCCTTTTGACTGTTTTGCAACTTCTGTCGCTTTATCAATTTCCGGCTTTATGTTTTGAACCGTTGAAGATATACCATTATAAATATTTTCTATTGTTTGTGGATTTGGATTCATTGGATTTGCAATTTGATGTAACTTACCACTTGTTGCAAAATTTCCTAATTCGTTTGCAACAGAATTGTAGTCACCTGCAGATGCGTGAGCTTTTATGCGATTGACTATGTTTTGTGCATGTTGGTATTCCTGCCAATCCCTTTGCAAAGGCTCATATAGTTTTGAATATTCTGCTTTATCTTTTGCATTAACCAGTTGCGAAACGGAGTTGTCTATATTTTGTTTCATCTGTGCAACATGATTATCAAGGTGTTTTATACCATCTTCAAATTGCGGCTTTAAATTTTCAACTGCCTGAACGTTTCCGCTGT
>FLNX01004325.1_pt1 | contig 46677 bp, 28 predicted proteins | sample 1140341 | NCBI WGS metagenome assembly FLNX01 (sample SAMEA3878208, study PRJEB12797) | bioreactor metagenome | biome: Moose rumen | place: Sweden | collected 2011-10
TATACTCTTTCTCGTCAAGCCAGAACTCAATCTTGTCCTCTTGGGAACGCATGTCCACTATGGTGAAGTACTCTACCAGAACCTTCGGGAATACCTCTTGCATGATTTTGTCGTATCTCATGCCGCAAAGATAACGCTCATTCGTTAAAAAAATCGGCTTTACAACCGACTTTTTGCATTGACCCCTAAGTATTGATTACATGACAAAAGTGTTCCTTGTCCTTGCAGCGTGCCTGATTGGATGCAGTATGGTTCTCGCTCAAACCTCAAGAGGGCAGCAGGAAGTGGTGAAACTGAAAAACGGCCACCAGGTGAGGGGAAAAATCGTGCAATATGCCCCACTTGACTCGCTGGTCATCCAGGAGGATGACGGCACGTTGCGCACAATCTACTGGGACCGCATCAAGCAGATCACTAAGGAAAAATGGCAGCCCCAGCAGACGATGGGCAGTTCATTCACACCTGGCAAGGGCCCGCAGAAGGGCTACCGCGGCTTTGTCGATCTGGAATACTATCAGCACATCGATGCCCTGTCTGAGGACCACTATGGCCTGAGCACCGCTCATGGCTACCAGTTCACACCCTATCTGTTTGTGGGGGCGGGTGCAGGCATGAAAATCAGCCACAAGAAGCACTACGAGAGTTTCAAATTCCTGTCCAAGAAAAAAGACTTCTACATGTTCCCCGTGTTTGCCGACGTGCGTTTTGACCTGTTGAAAAACAGGTTTTCACCCTACCTGGATTGCCGCGTGGGCTACACATTAGGCAACAAGGCCTATGGCATGATGTTCAATCCGTCACTGGGTTGCCGCATCGGGCTGAGCAACCGTCTGTCCCTGAATGCCTCGCTGGGCTACAGCATGCAGAGCACCGACCTGATCGTGGTCAACATTGGCAAAACGGCCATTAATCACACGGCCGAGGGTAACCGTGAGGAGAACAATCCCTACCACTGCTTGTCCATCAAGTTGGGCATCGAGTTCTGAAAAAAACAGCCTACATACCCTTGAGGAAACGTCCGTCGATCAATCCCTGACAACGGCCGTTATGGTTTATACTCACGGTAAATGTGAGAAACAGATGAGAAAACAGATGAAAAACAGAAATTTTGTATAACTTTGCTGCGATAACTATTTCTTCAACCATTTAATGACTGCACAATGAAAAAATTGCGATACAAATAATCTATTAAAACATGAACACGACAAAGAAATTGATAACACTGTTGCTGGCGATGCTGGCACTGGTTGCCTGTGACGACAACAGCAAGGACGAGCCAGGTGGGGACAAATCAACACGCACCTATCTGGAAATCTTCACCGGCAAGGACTACTACATCTGTGACACCGACGGGAAAATGGTTTTTGAGTGTCCCGAGGGCTATTACGTCTCCCAGATGACGGCCGACGGTAAGAACTGGTATGGCGTCCTGCAGTCCACCAACGACCAGGTTTACCGTATTCTGAAAAACGGTAATGTTGTCATGTCCACCCCCAACGAAATCAGGAGCCTGCGTGTGGAAAACGGCGACATCTATACCCTGCAGTGGGACAAGGCCCCCGATTACCAATACACCGAGCACTATACGGCGAGAATCTGCAAGAATGAGACACAACTCTATGAGTACGACAGCGAGGAAATCCTCATCTATGGCCTCACCGTCAATCATGGCGACCTCACCGCCCGTGCATGGTATTACGGGAAGTACGAGCAACCCACCTATTGGATGAACGGGAAAATTTACACCTTGCCAATCGATAAAGATTATGCGTCGATACTGCAAATCGTCAAGGATGGTAACGACACATTGGCCGTCTTGCAAGGCTACAGCAACGAGCCGCTCTACTGCTGGCATAATGGAGAGATCCAGCCTTTGCCCAATGACTTTGGCCTTGAAACCAGCATAAACTTCGCATATCCTGGACAGCAAATTGCACTTGTTGGCGGCGTCCCCTATATCGCAGGCTACCGCCGTAGCAATATTGTCCTGATGGTCAATGGCCAGGAGCATTCGCTCAACACCCAGTACCCTAACATCGTGCGCAAATTTCAACGCCATGGCAACGATGTGTACACACTCACGAGCAAATACCCTTCTTTACCTGGCGAGGGAAATACCCGCATTTTCAAGGGGACAGAGCCTATCGAGATCGACAGCAAAATCTATCTGCCCAACGTGAAGCATGATGGTGAGATGATTGTTTATGGTCAAGGAGGAGACACCTTCAATCTCGCCGGAATTCAAGCCATCGACTTCGTCGTCCTCGACAAGTAATTAACCGGTATTAAAAGACATAAATGGCCACGAATGGTCATGAATAATCGTATTCATGTCCCATTCGTGGCCATTCGTGTTTATTAAAACAAAAGGGTTACTTGCCCTCGTTGGAGAGGAGGAAGCGGCGCTTGGGAGCGATGGCCGCAAAGTCCTCTTGCGTGAGCGGAGCGATGCGGTCGAGCACCGCCGAGAGACGCTTAGCAATCTCGAACTCTACGGGTTCGCCCTCGGGCACCTCGCGCAGCAACTGCGACACCCTTGACTTGATAGCCGAGAACTCGAATACCATCGACGTGTTGAACCAAGCATCGGCATGGCTGGCAAACGGCAGAATCCACAGGTTCTCGCCTCGCAGCACGCCAGGCCACCATTGCAGAGTCTGCAAGGCACTGGCGCCGCGACTGTTGAAGTCACGGTAGATGCGGCGCAGCAGGCGGTTATCGTGCTCATCAAGTCCCATTTTCTCACCATAGTAAATCGTAGCCTGGGCAGTGACAAACAAACGGAATTTCTGCTCCTCGTCAATTTCGGGAATCAGGAGCGGATTCAAGGCATGCAGCCCCTCAAGGAAGAGCAGGCTGTTGCTGTCGAGCTTGAGCGTGTTGCCGCGATAGGTGCGCTCTCCCTTCACGTAGTCGTAGGTGGGCATTGACACCTGATCGCCCGCCAGCAAGCTCGCCACGTCGCGTCCCAACTGCTTAAGGTCCAAGCCATAGAATGACTCATAGTCGATATCACCATTGGGGTCGAGAGGGCGCTGGTCCACATTGAGGAAATAGTTATCAAGCGACACCACACAAGGCTGAATGCCGTTGTCGCGCAGCATGTGATTGAGGAAGCGGGAGGTTGTGGTCTTGCCCGAGCACGAGGGGCCGGCGACAAGCACGACACGCAACCCCTCCTGGCGGAATCGCCGTGTGATTTCGGTCGTGATGCGCTCCAGGCGGCGGCTGTGCTGCACCTCGTCTTGAGCAATCAGGTCGGGGGCCATACCCTGCGAGATCACTTCGTTGAACAGTGAGATACCATCTTGGCCTTGGGATTCCATGCGCCTTATATCGCCACAGAATTCCTCAAGCGACAAGTGCGTGCCATCCTGCTGTAGTAGGCTTGATATTACATCAGTCATCAGTTTTATGTTTTTGTTTGGGTTATCGATGTATGTTGTTAATGCTAACGATATTACGATTGTGGGCCCTATTGCGCATTGCAATAGAGCCCACAATGTCTCGTCAGTAGTGGAAGCTGCTTCCGCCCAGGAATTCACGCAGCAAGCTTGTGCTGGGAATGTCTTTCTCGTCGAGCGGTTCAAAGTAGCTCAGGAATTTTATCAGACGGGTCGCCTCGGCATACTCGGGCGTATTGCTGGGCACCTGCTGCAGGATAGGTAACGCATAGTTTTTCATCACCGATAGCTCAAACAGCAACGATGAGTTGAACATGGCGTCGGCATTCTCGTGGAAAGGCATGATCCACTTGTCCTCGCCACGACGCACGCTGGCCCAACGCTTGATGGTGTCAAGCGCCGCGCAGCCACGGTACTTGTGGTCGCGGATGATGCGCCGCAGCAGGCGGTTGTCATAGGTGCCTATCCAGTTGTGGTCATCGATGTTGAGCGTGGTGAGGGCCGAGACAAAGACGCGGAACTTCTGCTCATCGGGAATGAGGCGGGTGAGCTCGGGGTTCAACCCGTGGATGCCCTCCATGAGCAGGATGTCACCCTTCTCGAGCTTGAGCGTGTTGCCCAGGTACTCGCGCTCACCGGTCTTGAAGTTGTAGGTGGGCATGGCGATCTCCTTGCCTGCCAGCAGGTCGGTCACATCCTTGTTGAACTGCTCCAGGTCGAGGGCATAGAGCGACTCGTAGTCATAGTCGCCCTTCTCGTCGCGCGGCGTGTGCTCGCGGTTGACAAAGTAGTTGTCGAGCTCGACCACCTTGGGCACGATGTAGTTGGTCATCAGCTGGATGGCCAGGCGCTTGGAAGACGTGGTCTTGCCACTCGATGACGGTCCCGCGATGAGCACCACGCGTGCACCTCCCTCGTGGTAGCGACGGGTAATCTCGTCGGCTATCTGGATAAAGTGCTTGTTGTGCAAGGCCTCGACCACATTGATGAGCAATGGCGCATAACCACCCTTGATGGCGCGATTGAGCTCGCCCACATCACCCAGCCGGATAATCTTGTTGAAGTTGATATAGTCGGTAAAAGCATGGAACAGCTTGGGCTGCGGTTCCCACTGCGCTACGCGGGTGATGTCGCTGCGGTCAGGACCCAGCAGTAACATTCCACGCTCATAAGGAATCAGGTCAAACACCTTGAGCAATCCAGTCGAGGGCACCAAGGGTCCATAGAAGCTGTCAATGATGTCATCAAGCCTGTAATAAATCGTATAAAGTTGATTGATGCTCTCCAGGATGCGCACCTTGTCCTTGAGTCCCTGTTTGCGGAACATCTCGATCACATCGGTCGTGAGACGCTCACGGCGCAGGAAGGGCAGGTCTTGGGCAATAATCTCGCCCATGCGCTGCTTGAGCTGGGCAATGACCCCAGGCGTGAGAAACTCCTCCTCATGCTTGATCTGGCAATAATGGCCGTTGCTGATGCTGTGCTGGATGCACAGGCGCTTGCCGGGATAGAGGTCATTGAGCGCCTTGTAGAGCACCATGCACAGCGAGCGTGTGAACACACGGTATCCCGCATTGGCAGTGATGTCGATAAACTCGATGTGTTTGGGCGAGAAAACGGGATAATGCAAATCCTCGACTTTGTTGTTGACAAGCACACACACGGCTTCTCCATGGAGATTGAGCCTCCCCTTGATGGTTTCATAGAGGTCAATTAGGGCCTCTCCGCCGTCCATGCTCAGATACTCGCCAGTATTCTTGCAGAACACCTTGAGTTCATCGTATTTCTTCATACTTACCAGTACTTACAGGTTTATGAAGCGCAAAGGTAGTAAAAATTTCCCAAAAAACCGTGAGTTTTATATGACAAACATGATTTATGGGATTAAAAAAACCAAGATTCAGGTATTTTTAGGCACATATTTGAAGAAATTATTTAATTTTGGGCCAGATAATTCAATAATAATAAAAAATATGAAAACAGTTTTTTTAATTATGGCAATGATGATTATCGGGAGCACGTGCGGTTGCACGGCCCAAAACACAGGGGATGCTGAACCCGGGTGTGACGTGTTCAAGACCCAAAGCGGCACCATGGTGAAGATGTATTGCATCAAGCACGGCAGCGTGAGGATGCAGGTGGGCCAGAAGTGGATCTATATTGATCCCGTGACCACGGCTGTCAAGCCCGAGACCGACTACTCTACCCTGCCCCAGGCCGACTACATCCTGGTGACGCACGAGCACTTTGACCACCTGGACTCGGTGGCCATCAACCAGTTGAGCAAGGCTGGCACCGTGCTCATCACCAATGCCCGCTGCCACGGCCTGTTGGGCGGCAGGGGCGATGTGATGGCCAACGGCGACTCGCGCACCCTGGCCGAGGGCTGGACCGTGGATGCCGTTCCCGCCTACAACAACTCGCCAGACAAGCTCCAGTTCCACCCCAAGGGTCGTGACAACGGCTTTGTGCTCACCATCGAGGGCATGCGCATCTACATCGCCGGCGACACCGAGGACATCCCCGAGATGGCTGGCATCAAGGACATCGACGTGGCTTTCCTGCCCTGCAACCTGCCCTTCACGATGACTCCCGAGCAGTGTACCCACGCTGCCACAATGATTAAGCCCGTGGTTCTTTTCCCCTACCATTACGGCCAGACCGACATCCAGCAGGTTGTCAAACTGCTGGATGGTAGCGGTATCGACGTGAGAATCAGGGACTACCAGTAACGCCGGTTAAAGGCTTTCAAGGAAGCTCGACGACACAACAAAAGGCTGCCGCCGCACCCGGTTTTCGGGTCACGGCGGCAGCTTCATTAATCAGTGTGACCTGTCAGCAGGTCAACCATGTTGATTTACCAGCCAGGATTCTGGCTTGTGGCTCCCTTGCTCAGCGTGATCTGGTTGCTGGGAATGGGGCACAGGTAATACTTCTTGTCGAAGGTGCGCTGTGTGGTCACGGGGATTACATAACCTGCGGCATCCAGATTGAAGGTCTCGTCCAAGTCGGCCACGCCAGCCAGATAGGCACCGCGGTTGATGTTAGGATGAGCCTGGGTGTCGAGCAGGTCGAGCTGGTGCCAGCGAACCAGGTCCCAATAGCGGTACCAGTTGTCGGCCATGAGCTCGCAGCGGCGCGTACGGCGGATTTCCCACAACAGGTCGCTGACGTTCATGTTGTTGGCGGGATCGGCAGCGGGTGTCAAGGTCATAGCGGGCAGGCCGGCACGGGCTTGCAGCTTGTTGACACTGGCATCGAGATCAGTTTGATTGATGTTACCCAACTCGGCCTTGGCCTCGGCATAGTTCAGGTAGATGACCGCCAGCCAGTAGATGGGGGCATCGGTGTAGTTCTTGCCGGTGTTGATGCGATAGTCCACTTCCATTTCAGTGTTGTCATACTTGGCGATGTTATAGCCAGTGGATGACGTCATGAGCATCGAGTTGGAGCGAACCCAACCATGGCCCTTGAAGCACAGATACGGATCGAGCAGCACGCTCAAGCGCTTGTCGCGGCGCGACAGCATGTTCTGGATGCTGTAGGCATTGTTAGATGCGTCGAGTACGGGATGGTCATCGGTGTTATAGGTTGTGGTAGCCAGGGGCTTGCCATCAAGGAAGAGGAAGGCATCGACAGCGTCCTTGCTGATGCCGCGCTGCTGTGACGACGATGCAGTATAGTCGGCAGTGGAGTGCATGATCTGGTCCTTCACGTAGTTGCGGAAGAAGATGACTTCACTGCTCTTGCTCAGGTCGAGCGAGTTATAGATTTCGCCATAATTGGCGGTAAGGCTATACTTGCCCGAGTTCATCAGCTGCTGAGAGGCATCAACGCACTCGTTCAGATACTTCTGGGCACGGGTGGCATCGGCGGCTTTGCCGTTGTCCTCGGCATTGCGATACTTGCAATAGGTGCCCTCAAACAGGCAGATGTCACTCTTCATGGCCAGTGCCATGTCCTTGCTCCAGGAATTCTTGCCAGCGTTACCCAGGTTCTGAACTGCATAGTTCAGATCCTCGAGCACGAAGTCCATCACTTGGTCACGGTCGGTGCGGGGACCATAGACAACATCGCTCTGGGCATCGGGATCAAGGATGACCTCAGTGATCATGTTGACATCACCGTACATGCGCACGAGCTGATAGTACTGCCAAGCGCGATTCAAGCGGCCCACGGCCATATAATAGTTCTTTTCGCTGGCAGAGAGCGTCGAGGTCTGCAGACCGCTCAACATATAGTTGCAGCGGCGAATCTCGGTATAGGGCGTGCTCCAGTAAGTGGAGGTGCCTGGAACCGTGGTGAACATCCAGTTATCGAAACTGGGATTCACCTGGTCGTCGCTCAAACTCTTGAAATAGAACCAGCCAGCGCCGCCACCTGTACCATAACCGGTATAGTTATCATACAGGACATTGCTATAACTGGCGACCTGATTGGCATTGCTCCAGAACTCAGGACCGAGCTCAAACTTGGTGCGTTCGCTCTTGGTGAGCATGTCGTCGCATGACGACAGCGTCATGACAGCAGCACCCAGTCCACACAATATAATTGATTTTAAAAGTTTCATATTATTTTATGTTTTAGCTGTAAGTCTTAAGTCGTAAGTCTTAAGTGCGGTTGGAATCGTCTGGAATTGAATTGTCAATAAGGTGAATTCACTTAAAACTGAAAACTTAAAACTGAAAACTTTATTAATCCTTACTTCACAATGATCTCGCAGATAGAAACGCGGTTCCAGCTCAGTTCATCAAACATGTTGCTGATGCCCTGGCCCTGAGCGTTGATGCGCTTAGCATCGATACCATACTTCTTCACGAGCATATCCTTCACACTGTCGGCACGGCCGTTGGCGAGCTTGATATTGTGGTCAGCAGGACCGTCCTTGGAGGCATAACCGTTGATGGTGCAAGTAGCCTCGGGGTGGCTCTTCATGTAAGCGGCGATACGCTCCACGTTGGGTTGCTGGTCGGCGCTGACAGCGGTCTTGTTCACGGGGAAGTGAACCAGGATGGTCATGTACTGCAACGACTTGTCAATCATGTTGCTCTTGCTCTTCTGGCAGTCGGTGAGGTCGCGCTGCAGTTGAGCGTTGCGGTTGTTGGCGGCGTTGAGCTGGTTCTGCAGGTCGGCCAGACGAGCATTGTAGCTGTTCTCGGCATTGGCGAGCTGAGCGCGCAGGTCGTTGATCTGAGCGTTCAGGGTGCTGTTGTCGGCGGTAGAGCCAACGGCAGCGCTGCGGTTAACGCCAAATGTCACTTGCAGACCCACCGACCAGGTGCGGTTGATGGGATAGGTGCGGCCCCAGGTACCGTAACCCAGAGCGCCTTGACCGGCGTTCATCTCGGGGTCGATGGGGAGGTCGCCACTGCCCTTGTGGAGCAGGCACAGGTTGTTCACACTGCCATAAACACGCAGCTTGTCGATAAAGGCCTTGCGGGTCAAGTTCACGGGCAGGGTGTAGCCCAGCGTGATGTTCTTGAGACGCAGGTAGCTCATGTCAACGAGATACTTGGTCTGGGGATAATAGTTGTGGCAGCCGCCCTCGCCGGAGAGGCCCACCACGTTGCCGGCAAACTCATTGCCTGGGTACAGGCACGGGAAGTCGTTATCCTCACTGATGTTGACAACACCATTCTCGGGATCATAAATATTGTACTTGGTCTGGTTGGCAAAGATAGCCAAGTCGGCCGAACGCATCATCGGGAAGACGAAGGCTGACTGGGTCCACATCTCACGCTTGCCAACACCCTGGAAGAACACGTCCAGGTCAAAGCCCTTGAAGTTGCCACCAATGTGGAAGCTGTACTCATAGCGAGGCATCATGTTACCGATAACCTTGAGGTCACCATGGTCTTCCTGAGTGCCCTTGCCACCGTCAATCACGCCATTGCCGTCCAGGTCCTTGTACTTGATGTCACCAGGGCCGAAGACGAAGGTCTGGGTCTGGATGCCGGTCTGGTCGGCAATGCCGGGAGCATAGATCCAAGAACCGTCGGCGTTCTTGCCGTTGAAGTCGCGCTCGGTGAAGTAGCGGTCGGTCTCAAAGCCCCAGATATCACCCCAGGTCATGCCCTCATAGGCATAGGAACTGTTGCAGGGATAGCCAATCAAGTGAGAGGTGTTATTCCACTTGGTCACCTTGGTCTTAGCGTCGCCAATGCTGGCGCTGAAGTAGGCACCAAAGTCCTTGTTGAACTGCTTGCGGAGGTCAAGAGTGGCTTCCCAACCGCGGGTGCGCAGCTCACCATTGTTGGTTACAGGAGCGGCAGCGCCCACTGTGGGGGGCAGTGCGGTGCCAGGACCGAGCATGTCGCTGGTCGTGCGCTGGTACCAGTCAAAGCCCAGCGTGAGCACGTCACCAAACATGCCCAGATCGATACCGGCATCCATGGTGGTAATGCGCTCCCAGGTCAACGAAGAGTTCACCCAGCTGGGCAGACCCAACTCGGTCACCTTGGCACCATTCTCGTTAAGCCAGTAAATGTAGCTCTGAGAAATGGGGCTGATGAGCGACTGGAACTGGTTCTCGCCGACGGCCTCGTTTCCGATGGTACCGTAAGAGAAACGCAGCTTACCGTTATCCACGATGTGGCGCAGGCGGTCCCAATACTTCTCCTGAGTGAAGCGGTAGCCCACCGAACCCGAGGGGAAGAATGCCCAATGGTCATTTACTGGGAAGCTCGACGAGCCATCGTAACGGCCATTCAACTCGAGCAGGTAGATGCCCTTGTAGTCATAGTTGATGCGGCCAAAGTAGCCGGCAGTAGCCTTGTCGTAGGTGCTGCTGTTGATGTTCCACTTGGTCTGGTCGCCATAGGCCAGCGCCATCTCGGGATAAGCCTCGCTATAGAGCTGGGGCTTGTAGGCATAGAAGTAGTCGCTGGTGTAGTTGTCGCCATTGACACCCACCATGATATTGAAGTTGTGGGCATCATTGAAGCTCTTGTTCCAGTTCAAGGTGGCGTTGGCAGCCCACTTGTTGCTCTTGCTGTTGTCGCGCCAGGCATTGGTGTTGCCGTCGTTCACAATCCACTGCGGGGTAACACCGCTCCAGTTGTAGCCATACACGGTGTGGTCGCTTGAACCGCTGTTCATGTTACCGATCTCATAGGTAAAGTCAGCATTCAGGGTCAGGTCCTTAGTGATGTGGACGGTGGTGAAGGCGGTCATGCTCAGGCGATCCATGGTCACGTTCTTGCGGGCGGCCTGCTTCTGCATGGCAATCACGCGGAAGTCGAGCTGCTCACCCGTGGTGGGATCGGCAATCGTGCCGCTGGGGATGAAGAACGAGCCCCAGCGCCAGATGTACTGGTACATGTTGTTCCAGGTATCGGCACGCGAGAAGTGGCGGCGCGAGAAGTTGATGCGGGTACCCACGGTCAGCCAGTCGGTCAAGTCGGTCGAGATGTTGGCAGCAGCATTGTAGCGCTTGCGCATCGCGGGATTCCACTTCATGTTATCCTCCTTGTAGTTGTAACCAAAGGACAGATAATAGGTGGTGCGGTTGCTGGCACCGCGCACCGACACGTTGTGGCCCTGAGAGGGAGCGGCATGGTTGTACCAGATGTTCTGGATGTCATAGTCGGCATAGTACATGGGCTGGCTGCCGATGAAGCGGTAGTCACCCACGTCGCTGTCGCTCACCCAGGGGCGCATCTCACCATAGCCGATCTTCTTGCCACCATGCTGCTGTTGCCATGCCTCGGCATAGGGCAGCAGCTGGTCGAAGTACATACCGAAGAGCTCGACGGCGTCAGCGCCTTCACGCTTCTTGGCCATGATGGCCGACCTCAACTGGGTGGGGACATCAGGATAGTCGGGCAGGTAGGTGGGATCATCCCAACCGAAGTTGTTAGAATAGGTCACCGACGCATGCTCGCCCTTCTGTCCGCTCTTGGTGGTAATCAACAGCACACCAAAGGCGGCACGGGTACCGTAGATCGACGATGAGGCGGCATCCTTCAGCACCGATACCGAGGCGATGTCGTTGCCGTTGAGCAGCTGCAGTCCGTCCATGTCGCTCACCACACCGTCGATGACGATCATGGGCGAGGTGTTCTGGTTGTTGCTCAGCGTGCCCACGCCGCGGATGCGCATCGTGGGATTGCCATCGATGTCACCACTGGCGTTGATGATGCTCAAGCCAGGAACAGCACCCTGCAAGGCGCGCGACACATCCTGCTCGGGACGTGAATTGAAGGTCTTATCGACATCCACGGTCGACACGGCACCGGTGAGGTTCACCTTCTTCTGGGTGCCGTAGCCCACTACAACGACCTCGTCAAGCAAGGCCTTATCCTCGGCCATGACGACGTTCATGCCCGCTGTGGCGCGGGTGGTCACCGTCTTGTAGCCGATAAACGAAATCTGGAGCTTGGCATTGGTGCCTGCCCGCAACGAGAAGTTACCATTCACATCGGTCGATGTGCCACGGGTCGTTCCCATCTCGACAATGCTGGCGCCGATGACGGGTTCTCCCTGCTCATCGACAACACGGCCTGTCACAATGCTGGTGGCGGCGCTTTCCGTCACCTGAGGCGCAGGTGATGCCTGTGCCTGGTATCCGGTACCGCACAGCATCAACATGGCGCCTAAAAGAGCTAAATGTCTTTTCATAAGCACGTTTTAAATTTGTTAATATAATGTTGATAATTCAGTATAGTCAACTAAAAAGTCTCTTGCCGCTTCAGCAACACTTCAACAGGTCATTGCTGGATAATTTCATTATACTTTTTTAACAAGGTGCAAAATTCTGCATTTTTTTTGGAATGGCCAAGGAAAACCATGTTTTTTACATTTCCAAATGCTAAAAAAACAAAAAATGTGTACAAGATGCCAAATTTATTTTGCTTTTACTACCACCAACGGTAGTAAAAGTGTTTTTTTTTAGTCATTATTTTTGTCAGTTGAATTTTTATTTGCAAATTTGCCTATTCATTAAGCGCTTGCGGGCACCATCTTACCGCAAGAAGTTCATGTTTAACCACAATGTATCGCACATTAATACAATTACAACAATACAGTCAGTTAATTTCAATTTTTTAAAAACAAAAAAAGTAAGTGCGTATGAAAAAACAATTAGCACTGTTGGCTGCGCTGGCAATTGCCAGTGGCGTGCCCGCCGGGATGACAACCAGTCAGCCCTCGACGGGTTTCACCGTCCAGGCGCAGACCAATCGAGTTACGGGCGTCATACGTGACGCACAAGGTGAGCCCCTCATCGGTGCGACCGTCAAGGTCAAGGGTACCAACCGCGGTACCGCCACCGATGTCGACGGCAAGTATTCAATCGTCGCCAACCGCGGTGACGTGCTCGTGGTTTCCTACATCGGCAGCAAGCCCATGGAGGTGACCGTGGGCAGCAATGCCTTGGACATTGACATGCAGGCCAACGACCAGGTCCTCGACGAGGTGGTTGTAACTGCACTCGGTATCCGCAAGGACAAAAAGTCGCTCGGTTATGCCGTCGATGACCTGAAGGCCGAGGAGCTGATGCGCAACAAGAGCGCCAACGCAATCAACTCCCTGTCGGGTAAGATCGCCGGTGTGAACATTACCCAGTCGTCGGGTGCCGCCGGTTCGGGCGCGCACATCGTGCTGCGTGGTGGTACGTCGGTTGCCGAGACCCACGACAACCAGCCGCTGTTTGTTGTCGATGGTGTCATCTATGACAACTCGGCAGGCGTTGTGGGCAACTCAGCCTTCGACGGCATGATGAACAGTGCTACCACCTCCTCCAACCGTGTGATGGATATCAACCCCGAGGATATCGACAACATGTCGGTACTGAAGGGCCCGGCCGCATCGGCACTCTACGGTAGCCGTGCTGCCAACGGTGTTGTGATCATCACCACCAAGAAAGGTAAGGAAGGACACTCCGAGGTGAGCTTCTCGGGCAAGATGATTGCCTCGACAGTAGCAAGCCTGCCCAAGGTGCAGAAGCAGTATGTGCGCGGTTACATGACCGACATGTACGAGGGCAACACCTACCTGGGCCTTGAGACCAAGGACGACAGCTACAATTCGTGGGGTCCCAAGAAGAATGTCCCCTACTATGATAACCTGAAGAACTTCTTCGAGACAGGTATCATTTGGGACACTAACCTGAGCGTGAGCGGTGGTACCAAGAACAACAACTTCTACCTGAGCGGTTCATTCTACGATCAGGACGGTATCGTTCCCACCACCGGCTACACCAAGACCACCTTCCGCTTCAACGGTGAACAGCGCGTGGGCCGCTTTACCTTTGGTGCCAACGCCGCCTATAGCGACGCCCGCACCGTGAAGACCCTGACTGGTGCCGCACTGTACAACTCCAGTGGCACCGGTGCCCTGTATGCCGCCTATAACTGGTCTCCCAGCGACGACATGCGCCACTACCTCAACGAGGACGGTACGCGCTACCGCATGTTCGGTGACCAGATCCAGCCTTGGGACGAGCGCGACAACCCCTACTGGATTGTCAACAAGAACAAGATGACCGATGACACCGAGCGTTTCACCGGCAACTTCAACGTGAAGTGGGATCTGTTTGACTGGTGGTGGCTGAGCTACCGCATGGGTGTCGATAGCTATACCACCCAGAGCCGCAACCAGATCGCTGCCGGCGGTGCCATCAAGCAGATCTGGCAGAAGGGTATGTTGAGCGACAACATGTACAAGTATCGCTACCTGAGCAACAACCTGATGTCGAACTGGAACAAGCAGTTCGGTGACTTCAACATCAACCTGATGTTGGGTGGTGCTACCGAGTACATCAAGACCCGCAGCGACTATGAGTCGGCCTGGAACTTTGCAGTGCCTGACTTCTTCAGCTATGCCAACGCCAGCGACGCCGACAAGAAGTTCAGCCACAGCTGGAGCCGCAAGCGCATGGTATCGGCCTTCGGTGAGTTCCGCATCGACTGGCGCAACGCCATCTTCCTGACCGTCACCGGCCGTAACGACTGGACCTCCACCCTACCCAAGGAGAACCGCAGCTACTTCTATCCCAGTGTGAGCGGCGCTATCGCCTTCACCGAGCTCTTCCGTGAGAGCCTGCCCGACTGGTTCAGCTACGGTAAGATCCGCGCCAGCTGGGCCGAGGTTGGTAAGGATACCCACCCCTATGAGACCGGCACCACGCTGTGGCCCGTGAGCACCTTCCTTGATGGCTTGATGGGTCTGGGTAACTCGTGGACACGTGGTAACCCCTACCTCAAGCCCGAGACCACTCGCTCGACCGAGGTTGGTCTGGAGCTGCGTTTCATCCAGAACCGCTTGAAATTTGATATTGCTTACTACACCAACAACTCCTATGACCTGATCTTGTCGCCGCGCGGCCCGCAGTCCACCGGTTACATCTTCACGTCCTACAATGCTGGTAACGTCTACAACAAGGGTCTTGAGATCAGCCTGAGTGGTACTCCCATCCAGCACGAGAACTTCATCTGGGAAACCGGCATCAACGTGGCCGGCAACCGCGGCACCATCGACAACCTGTATGCCGGTATGGACATCATGTACGTGACCGACGTGCAGTATGCCGGTGCCAAGGCCGCTACCTTCAACGGCAGCAACTTCATGGGCATCTCCGGTACCAAGTGGAGACGCACCGCCAAGGGTGAGCTCATCCTCGACAAGAACGGCTTCCCCACCACCGACAATGCCACCTACGAGGTGGGCGATCGTGAGGCCAAGTGGCAGGGCGGTTGGAACAACACGTTCACCTTCTTCAAGAACTGGACCTTCAACATGCTGTGGGAGTTCCGCTATGGCGGTGACGTGTTCAACGGCACCAAGTATGCCATGTCGATGAGCGGCGTGAGCGAGCTCAGCGGTGACTGGCGCAACGATCCCCTCACCATCACTGGTGTGGTGGCCGCTGGCACAGACGATCAAGGCAACACCATCTATGAGCCCATGACCAACACCTGGAAGGCCGATGAGACCTACACCTTCAACGGACAGGAGAAGAGTGGTTACAACATCATCAAGGACTACTACACGGGTGCTTACAACTACGAGGTTCGCAACTGGATCACCAACGTCAAGAGCCTGCGCCTGCGCACGATCTCGTTGACCTATGACGTGCCCCGCAGCTTCTTGTCTCGCATCAAGTATGTGAAGCGTGCTTCTATCACCGCTTCGGCCAACAACCTGCTGCTGTTCACCAACTATGACGGCGATCCCGAGGTTGCTGCCGCTGGTGCCGGTGTGGGTGGTTCGTCTTCGGTAGGCTTTGACTACTGCGGTGTTCCCGCCACTCGTTCCTATGCCGTGGGCATCAACCTGACCTTCGGTACCGACGACGAGGCTCCTGCACGCGTCAACAACATCGAGCTCCAGAACCTCAATGGACAGATCAACGACCTGCGCAGCCAGCTGGCCAACGCACAGAACGCTTCCAACGCTCGCATTGCACAGCTCGAGAATGACCTCGCTGCTGCTAACAAGGCCCTGGCCAACTGCCGCAACGACCTGAATGCTGCCAAGAACGCCGCCCCCAAGGTGGTTGACAACAGCAAGCAGTACATGAACGTCCTGGTTCACTTCCCCGTGAACAAGACCGGCATCACCGCCGACCAGCGTGCCAACGTGGAGCGCGTGGCTGCCTACCTGAAGAGCCACCCCGAGGCTACCTGCGAGATCAAGGGTTATGCCTCGAAGGAGGGCAAGGAAGACTTGAACGTGAAGCTCGCTAACGGCCGTGCCGCCAGCGTGAAGGATATGCTCGTCAAGAAGTATGGTATCGCTGAGAACCGCATCAAGGCCGCTGGCCAGGGCATCAGCAACATGTTTGACGAACTGAGCTGGAACCGTGTTTCCATCTGTGAGATTATCGTGAAGTAATTATCAATCAAGTTGTCAGTTATCAGTCGTCAGTTGTCAGCGGCATCCGCACTCAACTGAAAACTGAAAACTGAAAACTGAAAACTAAAAGATAAATATATGAAATCATTGAAATCAATTATACTGTGCGGCCTGGGTGTTGCGATGCTTTCGCTCACCTCTTGCAACGACTGGCTGGATGTGAACGTTGATCCCAACAATCCCACGGACAAGATCACAAGCTATGACCAGCGACTGGCGCACATCGAGTTTTACACCAACAGCGGTCTGCAGTTCAGCGCATGGCGCACCACCATGGCCATGGGCGACTGGACCCGCAACAACGGTGGCGGTAACTACTGGCACGTGTCCTACTGGTATCCCGTTGAGGGCCAGGTGACCACGACCTACCAGTGGTGGTTTGTCGGTGCCTATGCCAACGTGCCCGACATGATCGAGAAGGCTATCGAGGCCGAGAACTGGCAGTTTGCCGGCGCCGGCTATCTGATCAAGGCCTATGGCTTCATGGCCATGACCGACCTCTATGGCGAGATGCCCTATGAGCAGGCTGCCGCCGATAGTCCCGCTCCTCCCTACAACACGGGTAAGGAAATCTATCTGGGCTGCTTCAACGACATCGACCTGGCCATCGAGTACCTCGAGAAGGGCCAGAGCCAGAATCCCGAGCTGCCCACACTGGCCGCTGGTGACTTCTGGAACCACGGTGACCTGAACAAGTGGATCAAGCTCGCCTACATGCTCAAGGCCCGCTGGATCAACAAGCTGAACAAGAAGGGTGCTGGCAGCTACAAGGATGGCAAGTATGACGCCGACGAGATTCTCGCCTGCCTCAACAAGGCCATGCAGAGCAATGCCGACAACACCATCGTCAACCACACCGACGACAACGGTGCTACCCACGACGTGCTGGGCTGGGATGAGCCGGTTGACTACTCGCCCCTGTTCTCGGTGAGCGGCATGAACTCGGGTTACATGCCCACCAAGATGCTCTATGACAACCTAACCAACTTTGGCGGTTATGGCGTGGAGGATCCCCGTGCCGACCACATCATCCCCTGGGCTCGTTCGGTCAAGAGTGACAACTCTCCCGCCGAGATCAAGTGGAGCGCCGACGGCAAGTGGCGTCGCTCGCTGGGCGTCGACATGGCCAGCGACATCAACAGCCAGGGTGGCCCCCTGCGTGCCATGTGGGGTGTCAATGCCAACAAAGCCAACAGCCGCAACGGTTTCTGGATCGACAGCAACAACGAGGCCCGCTGGGGTGATACCGTCTATGTCGAGGGAACCAGCGACTGCAAGGGTTACTTCGCTAACCCCAGCCTGCTGTACTGCCGCGCCGGTAGTGGCAAGTTTGAGTCGGCCGAGTCGGGTACCTTCTACACCCGCGTGAGCTCGCCCACCTACATCGGCACCTATGCCGAGTGCTGCTTCATCAAGGCCGAGGTGCTCTTCAAGCGTGGTGACAAGGCTGGAGCCTACGCTGCCTACAAGGCTGGTGTCAAGGCCAGCTGTGAGCTGATGAACGAGAAGCTGAAAGTGTGGGTTGCCGAGGACGCTAACCTCAATGACTGCCCGTCGTTCACCCCGATGACCCAGGAGGCTATCGACAACTTTGTGAACACCGGCATCGGCACCCAGGGCGACCTGAGCCTGGGACACATCCTGATCCAGAAGCGCATCGCCCTCATGTTCTCCTATGAGATCTGGAACGACATGCGCCGCTACGACTTCGATCCCAACATCTTCTTCGGCTGGTCGATTCCTGCCTACCACTACAAGGTGGCAGCCGCAACTCGCGCCATTCCCGAGGGCAAGCAGTATCGCCGCTGGCGTCAGTGCTCGCATGAGTACAATTACAACAGCAACAACCTGCAGGCCATCGGCGAGAAGGTTCCCGGTGCTCGCATGAGCGACAGCGAGGGCAATGTCGTGATGTGGAACAAGCAGGAAGATGCTTGGACCATCCCCGTATGGTGGGACAGCAACCAGGAGTAATCCCCTACCCTACTCTGTAACAACGACCGCCGAGGCTACTCACAGCCCCGGCGGCTGTTTTTCTATATAGGAGCTGTCAGCTAAAAAAGGACGATACAAATAGATGTCGCCTTCAGCGACCTCAATCTCATCGCGACGGGGACAATGGGGTCGCCTTCAGCGACGCTGCCGATAGCTTGCTATACCCGTGGTGCCTGCCACTGCACTCGCTGCGCTCGTTCACGGGCAGGTACCACGGGTGACTCAAAGGTCACCCTTTGGGTGTGTTCCTTACCAACCATCGCTCCTTTCAACGTCCTTGATACGTACTCAGCCGCAGCTTACCTTTCTTTTGGTGTTCCTTTTGTTTGAATTTGTGTTGTGGAATACTGTTAATTTTGTGAAAAATATGAAGTTAATTTATAATTTTTGATAGCATAATTTTCGGTTTTTACATCGTTTGGGGCGTATTTTGAGCAAATTTATGCCGAAAATGTCATTTTTTAGGAAATATGTTTGTTCATATTAAACTTTTTTTGCACTTTTGCCATTTGAAAGTTACTTATTTACTTAATTTGAGGCTTTCAACCTAAAAAACCTGCTGACATTACAACGATTGATAGATATTAACCAATTCATTAACTTCAAATCAATTAAAAGCAACGTGCGTATGAAAAAACAATTAGCACTGCTCTGCACACTGGCAATAGCCATGGGTGCCCCTGCTGGAATGGCTCCAAGCCATTACAGCACGGGCTTCACAGCTACAGCCCAGAGCAACCGAGTTCAAGGCGTCGTCAAGGACGCCAACGGCGAGCCGATGATTGGCGTTAATGTGAGGGTAAAAGGCACTAACACGGGAACGACCACCGACCTGGATGGACGTTACTCGATCAAGGCCGACCCCAACCAAACGCTTGTCTTCTCGTTTGTAGGCTATGACGCGATGGAAGTTCCCGCGTCGCAAGCCGCCAACATTGTCATGGCCGAAGGCGCCAACACCCTGCAAGACGTAGTGGTGACAGCCGAGTTCGGTATGAAACGTGTCGCCCGCACTGTGGGTTCATCGGTGCAGAATGTGAAGGCCCAGGACATTATCGAGTCGGGCCGCACCGACTTTATCTCGGCCCTGCAAGGTCGTGTGTCGGGTATGAGCGTCGTTAGTTCGGGCGGTGCCCCTGGTGCATCAACGACCGTTGTGCTGCGCAGTGCCACGTCACTGAGCGGTAACAACCAGCCGTTGTATGTCATCGATGGTATCCCCATGAACAACACCTCGTTCAACCCCACCAGTGGCCTGGCAAGTGAGGACGGTGGTATCGCCGCCCTGACTCCCCGCTCGACCGACTACTCGTCGCGTGGTAACGACTTCAACCCCGAGGACATCGAGTCGATGACCGTGCTGAAAGGCGCTGCCGCTGCCGCTCTGTACGGTAGCGACGCCAGCAACGGTGCCATCATCATCACCACCAAGAAGGGCCGCTCGGGACGCGCCCGCGTGACCTACAGCAACCAGTTCACCTGGTCCAAGGCCTATGGCTGGCCCGAGATCCAGGACAAGTACATCAACGGTGCCTATGGCGCTGCCAACTTCTACTACACCAGCCGCTATGGTTCACTGTACGACGGCTCGATGCCGTTCTATGACAACACGGCAGCCGTGCTGCAGACCGGTTTCATGCACCGCCACAACCTGTCGATGGAGGCTGGTAACGACAAGATGTCGTTGCGTGCCAGTGCTTCGTTCTTTGACCAGGATGGTGTCATCAAGACTACCGGCCTGACCCGTACCAACCTGTCGCTGGCCGGCCGCGCCGAGCTGACCAAGTGGTTGTCGATGGAAGGCAGCATGCAGTATGTCAACGCCAAGAACGACAAGGCCCTGCGTGGTCTGTATGGCCCCGTGCGCTACAGCTACCGCTGGCCGAGCGTCGATGACATGAGCCAGTATATGGCCGAGGATGGTGCCCACATGAAGTATCCAGCCTACTACACCGACACCGACCTGCTGAACCCGCTGTTCGCCCTGAAGAAGAACCTGATGCATGACCAGACCGACCGCATCATCAGCGCCTTCTCGTTGAACTTCACTCCCATCGTCCACACCTACCTGCGCCTGCAAATGGGTTGGGACGTGAGCACATCGACCTATGAGAACGGTACCCATCCCTATTATGTGAGCGCCAACCAGAGTATCGATGACAGCAACAACAGAGGTACCTACAACATCACCAAGTACAACACCAACGACCCCACGCTCAACGTGCTCGCTGGCTACAACAACAGCTGGAAGGACAACAAGTACTCGCTGGGCCTGCAGGTGGGTTACCACCAGTTGGAGAACGGCGTGACCAGCCTGTCGTCCTATGGTTACAACTTCAAGGTGATTGACTTCTACAGCATCAACAACTGTACCGAGAGCACCGTGACCAGCAAGAAGCGCTCCACCAAGCGCCGCGTGCAGGCTATCTCGGGCCAGTTGGAGCTGGGTTACAATAACATGATCTTCTTGACCGGCCGCTTCCGTAACGACTGGTCCTCGACCCTGCCCAAGGACAACAATCACTACTTCTATCCCGCCGGCGAGCTTTCAATCGTGCTGAGCGAGATGAAGTTCATGAAGAACATCGGCTTCATCAACTACCTGAAACTGCGTGGCGCAGTTGCCCAGGTGGGTAAGGATGCCCCCGTGCTCTCAATCGATCCCGAGCTCGAGCCCACAGGCCTGACCGGTGGCGGCTACAAGTATGGCTACACTGGTCCCAACCGCAGCCTCAAGCCCGAGATGACCACCTCCTACGAGGCTGGTGTTGAGGCCCGCTTCTGGAACGACCGCATCAATGCCGACTTCACCTGGTTCCGCACCCACTGTGCCGACCAGATTGTGACCGGTTTCCGCATGAGTTATGCTACCGGCTTCGTGTTGAACAACATGAACGTGGGTACGTTTAACACCTGGGGCTGGGAAGGCCACGTCGATGTCGACGTTGTCCGCACCAACGACATCCGCTGGAATGTGGGTCTGAACATGTCCCACACCAACAGTGAGGTTGTTTATCTGCCCGAGAACCTGACCGAGTTCTATAACGCCTACACCTGGAACTCAGGTAACATCCGCAACGGTGTGATGAAGGGTCACCCCATCAGCACCGTGACTGGCCGTGCCTATGAGCGCAACGACGCTGGTCAAATCCTGATCGATCCCACCACGGGTCTGCCCCGCACCAGCGCTGAATGGAGCATCCTGGGTAACCGTGAACCCAAGCTGCGCTTTGGTTTGACCACCGCACTGAGCGTGAAGAACTGGCGCCTGAGTGCCATGTTCCAGGGCCGCTACCATGCCGACGTTGTCAACGCAACCATGCGCGACATGCTGGGCACTGGTTTGAACTGGCTCTCGGTTGACATGCGCGAGAAGGGCTTCGTCGTATTCGACGGCGTCCTCTATGACGGCAAGCAGAATACCGATAATCCCACCAAGAACACCATCGCCGTTAACCTGGGCGAGTATGGTTCCTACACCTACACCGGTGGTGATGAGGACTGGATCCAGCACAAGATCAACTACATCCGCTGCCAGGAGCTGCGACTTGCATACATCATCCCGCACAGCTGGTTGAGCCGCGTGACCAAGGGCACCGTTCAAAACGGTAGCATCTATGCATCGGCCAACGACTTGTTCACCATCACCAACTACACCGGTACCGACGTTGCAGGTAACACGCTGTCGGCCGCTGCCGGTGGTACTGGTGGTGAGGGTTACGACTGCTGGTCGCTGCCCACGCCGCGCAGCTATTCTGTCGGTCTGAGTGTGACCTTCGGCAGCAACGACGAGGCACCCAAGCCCGCCTATGTGAACACCACGGCCCTGAATGACCAGATCAACGACCTGCGCGCTCAGTTGGCCAACACCGAGAACAGCTACAACGGCCGTCTGGCTCAGCTGCAGAACGACCTCGACGACGCCAACCGCGCCCTGGCCAACTGCCGCAACGACCTGAATGCTGCCAAGAACGCCGCTCCCAAGGTGGTTGACAACAGCAAGCAGTACATGAACGTGCTCGTTCACTTCCCCGTGAACAAGACCGGCATCACCGCCGATCAGCGTGCCAACGTTGAGCGCGTTGCCGCTTACCTGAAGAGCCATCCCGAGGCTACCTGCGAGATCAAGGGTTATGCTTCGCCCGAGGGCAATCAGGACAACAACATCAAGCTCGCTAACGGCCGTGCCGCCAGCGTGAAGGACATGCTCGTCAACAAGTATGGTATCGCCGCCAACCGCATCAACGCTGCCGGCCAGGGTATCAGCAACATGTTTGACGAATTGAGCTGGAACCGTGTTTCGATCTGCGAAATCATCGTGAAGTAATGATTAATGAACTCAAATAAAACAGATATAATTATGAAATCATTAAAATCAATTATACTGTGTGCGCTGGCTTGCGTGACGTTGGGTCTGACATCCTGCGACGATTACCTGGATGTGAACAAGAACACCGACGCCCCCGACTATGTGGAGGGTTACCTCTACCTTGCGGGTATCCAACAGGCCTATCAGGGCATCTACTGGGACTTGCGTGCTATCGCACCGCTCACCCAGATGATGGGAACCTCGAGCTACACCAACTTTGCCAACCACTACTACACCAAGGGCAGCGATGCCGGTGGAGAGGCTTGGCGCATGGTTTACTGGAACCAGGGTATGAACCTGGAGAACATGATCAACCAGAGTGTCGAGGCCGAGAACTGGACCCTCGCTGGCATCGGACTGGCCATGAAGGCCTTCTCGTGGGACCTGTTGACCAAGGTCAACGGCGAGGCACCGATGAAGCAGGCCTATGTGCCCGGACTGCTCTCTCACGAGTATGACTACCAGTATGACATCTATCCCCAGGTGCGCGAGTGGGCTTATCAGGCCATTGAGTACTTGACCATGGAGGACAACTCGGCCTATGGCAACCGCATCAAGAACAATGACTACATGTATGGTGGCGACAAGGACAAGTGGGTGAAGTTCTGCTATGCAGTGATTGCCCGCAACCTGGTTTCGCTGACCAACAAGCGTGACTTCAAGGAGAAGTACTACGACGAGTTCATCACGGCCATCAACAAGTCATTCACCAGCAACGATGACAACGCTACCTTGAAGATTGCAGGCGGCGGTGCCGACGCTGCCGAGAGCGGCTACAACAACTTCTGGGGTCCCTTCCGTGGCAACCTGAGCAACAGCTACTGGCAGCATGACTATGCCGTACAGCTGTTTACGGGTACCATCCGCAAGTATGACGAGCAGGGCAATTACATCCAGACCGAGGACACCCTGCCCTTGAACAAGCAGCACTATCCCTACCAGTTGCTTGACAAGCAGATTACCAGCGATACCCTGCCCGACGCCGGCCACTTTGACCCCCGTCGTCTCGTGAAGCTGGCTACCACCGACAGCAACAACCTGGCTACTATCTCGGACCGCGAAGTGCTGCGCAAGCTCTACTACGCTGGTTCGGGCTTTACCGGTGCCGGTGGTCCCATTGCTACCGCTCCCTCGTTCTGGGGCCGCAATGCCGTGTCCAACTCCACCTATGACGGTGCTGGCCGCTGGATTTATCGCGATGACGCTCCCTATATCATGGTTACCTACTCCGAGCTTCTGTTTGACCTTGCCGAGGTACAGTTCAAGTATGGTAGCAAGAGCGACGCATTTGAGACCTGGAAAAAGGCTCTCGCCGCCGATATGGACTTCACCGCCAGCTATATCGTTGCAGGCACCACCGACGGCACCTACCACCAGGGCGACAAGGTGACCAAGGCCACCTTCAACACCCTTGCCCAGGAGTACCTGAACGGTCCCTATGTTGCCGGCCTGCCCATGAGCGACTTCTCGATGTCACACATCATGATGCAGAAGTACCTGGCCCTGTATCCTTGGGGTGCCATGGAAACCTGGGTTGACATGCGCAAGAACTTCTATGACATTCAGTACACGGGCGACTATCCCAAGAACGGCAACGGATGGGACAAGACCACTCTTGACCAGAAGCTGGATACCGATCCCACCAAGGTTTACAAGGGACTGTGGCTGCAACCCGCACAGGTTCAGGGCCGCAAGAGTGCCTTTAACGAGGACAACAATGGGTCGCCCTGCTTCCGTCTGCGCCCGCGCTACAACTCCGAGTACATGTGGAACAAGAACAATCTTGACGCCCTGCTGCCCATCGGCGGTGAGGATCTTGATTACCAGTGCTCCATCATGTGGTTCTGCTACCCTGGCGACATGCCTACTTCCAGATAATTTATTAATGATTTAAAAATTCAATAGATTATGAAATATTTCAAATATATAGCATTATTGCTGTTGGTGGCTATCACGATGGGCTCCTGCGACAAGAAGGACGTTTCCTACATGGCTGAACCTGTTGATGAGTCAGCAAAGGCCTACGTGCAGGTTGGCTACTACGCTCCTGTCACAGCTGGAGCTGCCAATTACATGTACTTTATCAACATCAATGACGTGGAGTACGGCAACGACGGTGCCACTTTCCTGGCCACCTTCAACACCGTACCCTCGGGCGGCACCAATCGCTACTATGCCGTTGATGCCGGCACCATTAACCTGAAGTTGCACAAGCGCGAGAGCGATGGCAATGGTGGTTACAACTATCCCGTAGTCTATAACCAGAATGTGAACGTCGAGGCCGGCAAGCGCTATTGCCTGTATGTCCATGACCTGGACAAGGCCCCCATCCCCATCGAGATGACCCCTGCTCCCGAGTTTGGCAAGGCCCTCGACACCGACTCACTGTGCCGCGTGCAGTTCATCAACCTCCTCTATGAGGCTGATGGAACACCCTATACCGGCAAGGTTCAGTATGGTATCCAGAATCTGGACACCAAGGAGTATGAGCCCGTTGGTGAGCCTGTTGGCTTTGGTGAAGTGACCTCGTGGTTCACGACCAAAATCCGCAAGACCGTTTACAACAGCTCGGGTTATCAGCGTCGTGAGGTTTGCCTCTTTGCCGTTGACAATTCCGGTAAGGTGACTGGCAAGCTGCCCTACACCCTGTCCAATGGCAACCAGGGCGAGTTCACCGACTACTGGACCTGGTACATCGGCCGTGCCTATCGCCAGATCGCTGCCGGCAACTGCAGCAGCAAGAGCATCCGTTGCACGCTCTACCAGTTTGTGATCGAGTAATCCAACCGCGACTTGATGTCGCGACCGCCTAAAATCAGGGAGCAGGCCTGGCTGGGTCTGCTCCCTGATGTTTTATTACTGGATGCGAAGGTCTCCTTTTACATGCCGTTATTTTGCATTGGTTTTGTAGCCATCGCTTTCAAGTTCTTGCTTAGAGCGCTGCTTGCTGTACAGCCCGACGCGATCCATATCGTAGGAACCATCCTTCTTGACCGTGATGCGCACCAGCAGGTCATCGCCTCCATTGGGATGATCGACAAAGTTCATCGACGGCATGGTGATGTGGCGCACACCGCCAAACATGCGGTCGTCCCAAGCGTGCACGTGGCCACAGAACATGATGGTCGTCTTCCAGTCGGCCAGCTTGTTGAGCAGGAAATACAACTCCTCGCGGCAGTAGGTCGAGGCAAACTCGTTGTAGCTGGGCCGGAAGATGTTGGTGTGGGTGAACACAAACGTGTTGCGGATTTCCTTCTTGTCGCGCTGGAACACGCCGTTATCGATTTCGTTGATCTGGAACTCACCAAGCGTGCCGTTGGCCGAGTCGATGAAGATGAAGCGATCGATAGGGCCATTCTCGCCCATCTGCACAGTGAATTCATAGAAAGACGTCTTGAAGATGCTGGAAAACAAGGCCCATCCGTTGTGGGTGATGTCGTGGTTGCCCACCACCGGGTAGAACGGGAGGCGGAATTCGCTCCATGTTCCAGAGTCGCCCGTGCGCTTGTCGACGTAATATTCAACTCCGTCAGCGGTGCCCTCGTCTGCAACGAGTGTGGCATATTTTTTCATCCATTGCGTCCTAAACCAGTCCAGGGCTCTATCGGTATTGTAGTAGTACTCGGCCTTGGTGTCGGCAAGGTCGCCCAAGTGGCAGTAGAACAGGTCATCATGATCCATGCCCAATTCAAGCATCTCGGACAATCGTCCGGGATCGATGGTGATGTGGCTGTCACTACCCACCAGGAATGAGTACTCCTCAATGCTGTCGGGCAGTTCCTTGTCCAGTGCCACATCCAGGAAGGAGTAGTTGGTTAGCGACTGCTTCACGCGGTCATCTACGCTGGTATTACCCATGAGCACACCTTGGGGGCTCACTTTCTCACACGATACGAATGTTGCGTTTGCCGCGAGCAGTGCGGCGGCCATCAGGCTATGTGATATAATCTTCTTCATTTTTTATTTCCATCGATAAATAATCCCAACCTTGCCTATTGTCTCATACTTGCTCGCCAACTGGCTCATTGAGCCCGCAGGACGGATGTCAAACTCCCCGAAGAGCTTCCACCTTGGATTGAACCTGTAATAGAAGTCCAGCCCCCAGTTGATGTTCCAGTTCTCGTAGTAGAAGTCGTCATAGTTGCGGAACAGCAGACCCACGTTCCAGCGGTGGGTGCGTGGCCGCAGTGTAGCGTGGGCGCCAAAGGTCAGTGTCAACGGCTCGACGTAGTGGTCGCCCATCATGCTATAGTTGATGAGAGAACCACCCAGGGTGATGTCCCAGTAGCCGCGTTCAAACCTCATGGACAGATTACCCACGTTCTCGTTGGTATTGAACCGGTGGTAGTGGTTGAACATGTACTCGGCCGAGGCAAACATGTGGAAGGACTTGACCTGGAAGTGGTACTCACCCTTGGCCTTGAAGCCGTAGAGCTGCTTGGTGTACTGCATGTTAGCACCACCATCGATGCTCCAGTGGTCATTGAAGTAGTGCTTGTAATGCAAAGTGTTGCCTATGCACGGGCCCGTGATGACGTTCTTGCCCGTTGTGAGCGACGCCGAGGCCTCGTTGTGATTCTCGCCGTCAAACTCATGCGACCCGCTGTAGTATTGCGCCGATGCAGAGCCCATGGTCAAAGCAAGAATCACAGGTAGAAATAGTCGTTTAAATGTTAACATGTCTTCTCCTTTTCTATATTTTGCTATGATGTTGATGGTATTGTTAAACAATCAGTTACATTTCAAGTGCTGGTACATCAATATTCACCACCGGCGCACTTTCAAGCAGATGACGGTACAATTCGGTCATCTTGTGATAGAACAACGGATAGTCGAGATTCTCTTCAAAGTCGCGCTTGGCCTGGATGCCCATGCGCGAGCGACCGGCAGTGTCGGTGAGCAACTGGTTGATAGCTGTTGTCAATGCCTGCTCATCGCCAGGAGGCACGAGCAGTCCATTCACTCCGTCGTGCACATACTCGGGCTGCGCTCCGTTGTCGCTGCAAATGTGGGCTTTGCCTGCCATCATGTACTCCAGATTGCTGATGCCAAGTGCTTCGGGTTGGAGCGACGGCAACACGCCAAAGTCGGCCTGGCGCAGGTATTCCAGGATATTGTCCCTAAATCCAAGCAACGTAACGTTGTGCACCATCCCCGCAGCTACAATGAATCCCTTGATTTTTGCCTTGTATTTGGGCTGTCCCTCGCCAATGATGGCAAGGTGGTACTTTGCCTTGTCCACATGGGATAATGCGCCCAGAAGGGCGTCTAAGCCCTTTTCAGGGGATAATTTACCGTGATACATGATTAGCGACTGGTGACTGTCGAGCCCCAAATCGCGCCGCAGGTCGGGGACTTGGGTGCCGATTTGACTGTCACACACGCTGTCGCGCAAGACCACAGCACGGTCGGCATAGGGCTTCTTGGCTTTGCCCAAGAAGGCATCGCGAGCCATCTGTGACGAGAAAACAAAGCAGTCGATAGACTTGTAGAGCTTGGTGTACATGTAATTGGTCTTGGGCTTATATACACCATGCACGCTCACCACCACTCGGGTGTCGCGGTTCTCGCTGATGCGGCGCGCCATCACAGCCATGAAGGCATCCCTGAAGCTGTGCACATGGATGATATTCCGCCCCTTGCGCAGCAACCGGGCAAAACGCACCGGGCTATCGATATCAGTGACACCCTTGAGCGGCAAGATGGAAATCGGGATTTCCAGGCGGCGGTACTGCTTGAGCACATTGGGATGCTTGCGACACACCACCTCGACATAGAAATCAGGATCGTTGCGCAGCCTATCCACCAGGTCATAGGTGTACTGTTCTGCGCCTGTCCAATGTTTATTGGACACTATGTGAAATATATTGATCATCAGGCGCTGAATAAATTATACAAAAATGATTCTTTACTTGCGACGGCACGAAATTACATATTTTTTTGCTTTTTTATGTAATAAATTATAAAAAATCGGTCATCTGCCACGAGTTGACCGATAATAACGGCATCATCGCTATGGGAACAGTTACGCACATCATCTTCACTGGTTTGGTCCTATTCACACCAACCGTCACAAAGGAAAAAACAACCAACGGCAGCACTCAACACAAGACTCATGTGCATCATGCGCGCCACTCATGGCTGCTCTCTCCCCTACCCTTTCTTGCCCCCCAAAAAACAGTGCGCCCAAAACAAATGAACGCACTATTTATTTATAATAACCTGTATATCAATTTTTTACATCACTCTTTTATGGGGTCATCCTTGCCAAAGAGTTCCTTGATACCACCAATGGAGCCCAACAGGTTGGTAGCCTCATAGGGTAGATAAACCGTCTTGGTCTTGTCTCCGCTTGCTACGGTATCCAGCATTTGGATATACTTCTGGGCCAACAAGTAATTGGCGGGATTGGTGCTCTGGCCAACAGCTTGCGTAATCTTGTCGATAGCTATAGCTTCGGCCTCGGCTTTACGGATGCGCGCCTGAGCCTCACCCTCGGCACGCAGTATTTCGGTCTGCTTGTCGGCCTCGGCTTGGTTGATACGGGCAGTCTTCTGACCCTCGGACTGCAAAATGGCAGCTTGTTTCTGACCCTCGCTGGTGAGAATGGTGGCACGTTTGTTACGCTCGGCCTGCATCTGCTTTTCCATCGCCTGGAGCACAGTTTGAGGCGGCTGGATGTCCTGCAACTCCACACGGTTTACCTTGATACCCCACTTGTTGGTGGCATCATCAAGCACGGCACGCAGCTTGTTGTTGATTGTGTCGCGAGAGGTAAGCGTCTGGTCCAGCTCAAGCTCACCGATAATGTTACGCAAGGTGGTTTGAGTCAACTTCTCGATAGCGTTGGGCAGATTATTGATCTCATACACAGCCTTGAACGGATCCATTATCTGGAAATAGAGCAAGGCATTGATTTGAGTCATAACATTATCCTTGGTAATCACGTTCTGCTTGTCGAAATCATACACTTGCTCGCGCAGATCGATTACCGACGTGGTGCGATAACGCCCATGCTCATAGGCGACAATGCTCTTAGCCCGGTCAATAAAGGGGATAATCACGTTGATGCCAGGCTTCAAGGTAGCATAATACTTACCCAGCCGTTCAATGATCTTGGTCTCGCTTTGAGGGATAATCACCAAACTGTTCTTCACCAAAATCAGGGCCAGAACAATTAATACGATAAGAAAAATGGACAATGCATTCATAATATATCAGTTTTAGTTCTTAGTTATCAGACGTTAGTTTATTCAACCTCACTTTCTTCATGAGAGGGGGTGAGAGTCTCGACTGTGAGAATGATGCTGTCCATCTTTACGACGCGGACAGGGACACCCTTGGCAATAGCGCCGCCGTCAGCGCTGCGGGCTTTCCAGTCATCACCGTCGATAGCAACGCGGCCATATCCTCCGGCCTCGATAGGTTCACTCACCCTACCCTGCTGGCCAATCATAGCCTCGGCGTTGCTCAAGCGTTCACGATTGGGTTTATGCAGCTTCTTGAGAAGTGCCGGACGCACCAGCAACAGACTCAATGCCGAAACCACAGCAAAGATGATAACCTGCCATGTCAAGTTAGCTCCACAACCAGCAATGATGGCACTGGCAGCAGCACCAATAGCAAAGCACAAGATGAAGAAGTCACCCGATGATAATTCAAGGATTAAGCACAAGATGGAGATAATTACCCAGATGAGCCAAATGTTAGATGTGAAAAAGTCAATCATAGCTTTACCTTTTTATAATGATAATAATTACAAGTCGTTTTATCATACACTGGCATCAACAATCCTGATGATGTCATTAATAATTGAAATAATCTAAGTCCGAAGCACCTCCAATAAGGTCTTTGATTTTTCATCATGCCTTGCCAATGATGGCACCATAAGGCAACTCCAAAGGTAAAGCATTTATCATATACCTGCAAATTTTATGCCAAATTTCTTCAAAAATCCCGTACATTTATGACAGCTGACCAAATTTTGAATTCTCAAAGGGTTAAAATGAGGTTTCAGTCTGTTTTTCAGCAGATTTTGACATTTTGGCAAATGGCACAGAAAAATCGGGCAGGGCACCATTATGCGGTTTTCATGCTACGATAGGGCACAGCGGCACAAAGATGGGCGTTTTGGCATCAATTCTTGAGAATTTATGCTTGTTTATCAAATTTATGTGTTATCTTTGTCTCCCGTTTTTTCAAGAGACAGAATAATGACCGAAATCAACTACATGACCCAGGGCAACGCCACCATGCCAGCACTTGACGAGAGTGCGGTTCAGGAGTGGATTGTAGAGGTAGCAAAACGGTTGGGTCAGAATGTGGGATGCTTGACCTACGTCTTCTGCGACGATGAGTACATCCTGCAGACCAACCGTGAGTTCCTCGGGCATGACTATTACACCGACATCATCACCTTTGATTACACCAACTCGCGACACATTGCGGGCGATATGGTCATCTCGCTCGACACAGTAGCCAGCAATGCCGAAATGCTTGGAGCCGACTACGAGGACGAGCTCATGCGGGTAATCATCCATGGCGTGCTGCACCTGTGCGGCATCAATGACAAGGGACCCGGCGAGCGTGAAATCATGGAACAACACGAGAATGCCGCACTGGCCATTTTGCCCGACAACATCTTCAAGAAATGAGAAACGACTATGACGTCATAGTGGTGGGTGCCGGCCATGCCGGCTGCGAGGCTGCGTGTGCAGCGGCCCGACTGGGGTCACACACCTTGCTCATCACCATCGACATGAACAAGATTGCCCAGATGAGCTGCAATCCTGCTGTCGGCGGCATCGCCAAGGGCCAGATTGTGCGCGAGATCGATGCCTTGGGAGGCCAAATGGGCATCATTACCGACCGGTGCAGCATCCAATTCCGCATGCTCAACCGCAGCAAGGGACCCGCCATGTGGAGTCCTCGCTCTCAAAGCGACCGCCAGCAGTTCATTCTTGAGTGGCGCAGGGTGCTTGAGAACACGCCACTCCTCTACATGTGGCAAGACTCGGTAAACCAGCTGGTCATCGAGGGAGGGGTAGTAAAAGGGGTGAAAACCGCCTTAGGCATGACATTCACAGCTCGCGCAGTCATCCTCACAACAGGCACATTCCTCAATGGGCTGATGCACGTGGGAGCTGTTAAAACCCCCGGCGGGCGCGTTTCGGAACCAGCCGCGACAGGCATCACCGAGCAACTGGCTGCTCTGGGCATCACTGTGGGCCGCATGAAAACCGGCACGCCTCCCAGACTTGACGAGCGAACCATCGATTTCTCGCAGTGCATCAAGCAAGAGGGAGAGCACGATTTCCACCATTTCTCCTTCATGCCAGGCGTGTCATCGACGCTGACGCAACGACCCTGCTGGATAGTTCACACCAATGAAAAGGTCCACGAAGTGCTGCGCAAAGGGCTGCCACAATCACCGCTCTATAATGGCCAAATCACGAGCATCGGACCCCGATATTGCCCCAGCATCGAGACCAAAATCGTCACGTTTGCCGACAAGACCTCCCATCAACTTTTCATCGAGCCCGAGGGTGCTGACACCCACGAGATGTACCTGAACGGATTCTCATCCTCATTGCCGTGGGAGGTCCAAATCGAGGCATTGCGCCACATCCCCGCATTGAGGGAAGTACACGCATTCCGTCCCGGCTACGCTATCGAGTATGACTACTTCGACCCCACACAGCTCAATCATACGCTTGAATCCAAGATTGTCAAGAATCTCTACCTGGCAGGCCAGGTCAATGGCACTACAGGATATGAAGAAGCAGCAGGGCAGGGGATAGTGGCCGGCATCAATGCCCATCAAAAAGCGACCAACGGCGAGCCGTTTACACTTGCACGCAACGAGGCTTACATCGGCGTGCTTATCGATGACTTGGTGACCTGTGGCGTGGATGAACCTTACCGCATGTTCACATCGCGCGCCGAACACCGCATCCTGCTACGCCAGGACAATGCCGACATGCGTCTCACCGAGAAGAGTTACCGTCTGGGACTTGCCACCCAGGAGCGATATGACCTGATGACCGCCAAACGGGAACAGACGGAAAGGCTCACCAGCTACTGCCGCGAGACCACCATCAAGGCCACCGCCATCAGCCCCACACTCCAAGCCCTGGGCATGTCGTCTGTTACCCAAGGCCAACGATTGCACGACCTGCTCACACGCCCCCAACTCAACATGGCCATCCTTGCCGAGGCTCTGCCTGAGTTGCAGGCACAAATCGACACCCTCGAGGCCGACCGTCGCCACGAAATCGTCGAAGCCGCCGAAATCGCCATCAAGTATCGCGGCTACATCGAGCGCGAAACGTTGATCGCCGACCGTGTCGCCCGACTCGACAACGTCACACTTAAGGGCAAATTTGACTACTCACAGATACGCCAGATTTCCACCGAAGCCCGACAGAAGCTCCAGGCCATTGACCCCGATACCGTGGGACAGGCCTCCCGCATCCCAGGCGTCTCTCCAAGCGACATCAACATCCTGCTCGTTCTACTGGGCAGATGATTTGTTCCACGTGAAACAATATTAACATAATATACTGATTTACAATGAATAAGCAAGATTTAGAAAGCGTTAAAAGTGTGGTGAGGAATATACCTGATTTCCCAGTTCCAGGTATCCAGTTCAAGGACCTCACGACCGCATTCAAGGACCCCAAAGCGCTCGCCATCATGACTGAAGCGCTCTACGATCTGTACCGCGACAAGGGCGTGACCAAGGTTGTGGGTATTGAAGCGCGCGGCTTCATTGGCGGAGCCATCCTGGCGACCCAGCTGAACGCCGGATTTGTGCCCCTGCGCAAGCCTGGCAAGCTGCCAGCCGAAGTCATCCAGAAGTCCTACACCAAGGAGTACGGCACCGATACCATTGAGATTCACAAGGACGCCATCACGCCCGATGACACCGTGGTCATCCACGACGACCTGCTGGCAACCGGTGGCACAATGCTCGCCGCCTACGACCTGGTGAAATCGATGAACCCCAAGAAAATCTACATCAATTTCATCTGCGACCTGGCCGACTTGCACGGCCGTGAAGTGTTCCCGGCCGACGTGGACATCACCTCGCTGTTCACCTTCTAACAGGCCACAGGACATACAGGATATACAGAATATCATTCTATCGTTTTCAATCGATTAACAAGGCTATAGATGACCGACGAACTCAAACTCAAGCTCTCGCTACTTCCCGATGACCCGGGTGTATACCGCTACCGCAACAGGGAGGGGACCATTATCTATGTGGGCAAGGCCAAGAACCTGAAGCGTCGCGTCAATTCCTACTTCAACCGTGAGCACGCATCGGTGCGCACCAGCATGCTCGTGCGCAACATCGCCGATCTGGAATACACCGTCGTCAACACCGAGGAGGAGGCCCTTGACCTCGAGAACGCCCTCATCAAGGAGTACCAGCCGCGCTACAACGTGCTGCTCAAGGACGACAAGAGTTATCCCTGGATATGCATCTCGGGTGACCTGTATCCACGCGTTTACATCACTCGTGATGCCCGCACACGCGGCGACAAGTTTTATGGGCCTTATCCCAAGACCGAGGTCGCCCGAGTGCTCATCGACACCATTCGACAGATATACCCGTTGCGCACCTGCCGACTCATTGTTTCACGTGAAACAATCAAGGCCAGCAAGCACCGCCTGTGCCTGCAATACCACATCCACCGGTGTGAGGGGTGCTGCCAGGGGCTTGTCTCGGCCGAACAGTACGGCAGCTACATCAGCGAGATACGTCAAATCCTGAACGGCGACACCCACCAGTTGATGGACCTGCTCATGCAGCAGATGCAACAGCTGGCCAGCGAACTGCGCTTTGAGGAAGCCGAGGTGCTCAAGCGACGCTACAAGCTGCTGGAACACGTCAGGAGGCGGTCGGTCATCGTCAGTCCATCGATCCACAACATCGACGTCTTTGGCCTGCTGCGCGACGAGGATGCAGCTTGGGTCAACTACATGCACGTGCGGGGTGGGGCAGTGGTGCAGTCGTTCACGCTCGAGTACCGCCTCTCGACCCACGACGAGACCGACGCCGAGATCATGTCGATGGCCATTGCCGAGGTGCATCGCCGCTTTGCCGAGACCTACCGCCGCGACCGCGTCACCGAAGCCACTGTCAACGTCATTCCTGACGTCGTTTTTGCCGATTTGGCCTTTGCCATCCCCCAGCGGGGCGACAAGAAGAAGCTGCTCGACATCGCCGTCAAGAACGCGGCACAACGGCGCACCGACCGCCTGAAGATGATGGAAAAGCTCAACCCCGAGCAGCGCACCACGCGCACGCTGAGCACCATGCAACGCGACCTGCGCATGACCGCGCTGCCGCGCCACGTTGAGTGCTTTGACAACAGCAACATTAGCGGCTCAAGCCCCGTGGCCTCGTGCGTCGTGTTCCGCAATGCCAAGCCCAGCAAGAAGGAGTACCGCCACTTCATCATCAAGACAGTTGAGGGAGCCGACGACTTCGCCTCGATGCGCGAGGTCATCACGCGACGTTACAGCCGCCTTGTCGAGGAAGGGCAGGAGCTACCCCAATTGCTCATCGTGGACGGCGGCAAGGGGCAGGTAAACTCGGCCATCGAAGCCCTCGACAGCATAGGTCTGCACGGGCAAATCACCGTAGTGGGCATTGCCAAGCGGCTCAACGAGGTCTTTTTCCCTGGCGACAGCATTCCACTGTACATCGACAAGAACAGCGAGACGCTGCACGTCATCCAGCGATTGCGCGACGAGGCACACCGCTTTGCCATCACCTTCCACCGCAAGCAGCGCAGCAAGGGGCAGGTGAACAGCGTCCTCGACGAGATCCCAGGCATCGGTCCCAAAACACGCACACTGCTGCTCAAGCACTTCAAGTCGCTCAAGCGCATCAAGGAAACCAGCGAGCAAGACCTTGCTGCCATCATCGGCCCCACCAAGGCCAAAGCTCTCACCCTCGCATTGCACAACGGCCAATCGCCCAGCGGCATGCCATCCACAACGGTTCAGGAGCATTAGTGCCATCATGATAATCACATGACCATGGAATTGGCACATCACGGGCACACACGTCCGCCAGGGCCGGAAGATTGCCGTGAGATCCTACATAATTCATGCACGCCCCGCGTTTGACATCATCAAACACAGGGCGTGCATCATAACATCTGCTCCCAGATAATCAATCAATTGGCAGCCATGAAGTCCTCGACATCCTTGGGATGGTAGGGAATGCGTTTCTCACCCAGGAAGCGGCAACCGTCCTTGGTGATAAGGATGTCGTCCTCGATGCGTATGCCGCCAAAGTCCTTGTAGGTCTCCAGCTTGTCAAAGTTGAGGAACTCGGCGCAGTGGCCGCTGGCGCGCCAGTCGTCGATGAGGGCGGGAATGAAGTAGATGCCCGGCTCGTCGGTCACCACAAAGCCCTCCTGCAGGCGGCGTCCCATGCGCAGCGCGTTGGTGCCGAACTGGTCCAGGCGGGGCCTTGTCTCGTCGTCAAAGCCGACGTAGATTTGCCCTAAGCCTTCCATGTCGTGCACGTCCATGCCCATCATGTGTCCCAGGCCGTGAGGCAGGAACATGGCATGGGCACCGGCGGCAACGGCCTCATCCACGTCTCCGCGCATCAGGCCCAGCTCCTTGAGGCGCTCGGTCATGAGGCGGCACACGGCCATGTGAACGTCCATATACTTCATGCCGGGCTTTGAAATGCCCAGAGCCAGGTCATGGCATTCCTCGACGATGCTGTAGATCTCAAGCTGGCGCTGGTCATACTTGCCGCTAACGGGCATCGTGCGGGTGTTGTCGCTGCAATAGAACTCCATGGTCTCGGCACCGCAGTCGCACAGGGCCAACCGCCCGGCTTCAAGTGGGGCCATCGAGGGGTTGCCGTGCATAATCTCGCCGTGCTGCGAGAAGATGGTGGCGAAGCTCACCTTGGCTCCATAGCTCTCGGCGATGCCGTCGATCTGGCCACCAATGAATTTCTCGGTCACGCCTGGCTTAATCAAGCGCATCGCGGTAGTATGCATGAGGTAGCCCACCTGGGCAGCGCGCTCGAGTTCTGCAATCTCCTCGGCGGTCTTGACCGAACGCATGTTGATGACCGCCATGCGCAGGTCGTGCGATACAGCCTCGGCCTGCTTGTCGGGGTGGATACCCAACAGGTCCATGATCTGGATCTTTGTATCGTGGCGATAGGGGGGCAGGAAATGGATACGGCGGCCCTTGGCTCGGGCCTCGTCGCAGATGACCTGAAGCTGCTTCATGGGAGCTGAGTTGGCGACACCCACCTGAGCAGCCATGTCGGCAACACTGTCGACCGAACCATACCACACGATATCCTCAATGTCGATATCGTCGCCCACAAGGGTCTCGACGTTGTTGTCCACGTCGATTACACCCACCAGACCGTCGCGCTGCTGGCCAAAGTAGTAGAGGAACGTAGAGTCCTGACGGAAAGGATAATAGGCATTGTTGGGATAGTTGCATGGCGACTCATTGTTGCCGAACAACAAAATCACGCCGTCGCCCACGAGCTTCTTGAGTTCGTCACGGCGACCAATGTAAGTCTGTTTACTGAACATGTTATTCTATAGTTTAAAGGTTAAAAGTTACAGGTTAAAGATGTCAGCTCGTCATTATTCCATAGGGATGGCCTTGATGGTGCCGAGCTTGTGCACGGTGACCTTGCTGGGCTTACCCTTGTAGTAAACCTTGCCAGTGCCACTACCGCTCACCTTGAGTTCGCCGCCGTTGACGTTGCAACCCATCGACCCCGTGCCCATGATACGGCACGACACACTGGTAGCCTCAACCTGGTCAGCCTGGATTTCACCGGTACCTACCAGCCTGAGCGACAGATTGTCACAACGACCGTCGGCGATAATTTTGCCCTTGCCGCTCAAGATCTGCAACTCGAGCTGAGAAGCCCTCACGCCACGCACGATGACCTTGCCATTGTCAATATTACGGACCTTGAAGGCCTTCATGGGCGGCAGCCCAGCGACATACAGTGCGCTATCTCCAGCATTCTCGGCCTCGTCGAGAGATGAGGAATAGACAAAGAGAGCCGGCAAATTGCCCTGGCGCTCATAGGTGTCATCCACCTGAATGCTCAAGCGCCCCTTGGTGTTGAGCGAGAAGATGAGATGGTCGACAACATCGCGTGGAGCGTCGGTGACAATGAGTCCTGCCGAATCGGCATTACAACAATAATGCACGGTGATATCATCAAGGAGTTCAAGGCGAGTGAAGTCTCCCACCTTGATCACATGATGGGTAATCTGTGCCATTGCCGTGAGCGCCACAGCGATAGCACATGAGACACTAATCAATACTCGTTTCATTATCTTCCTCGGTTTGAGTTGTTATGTTTGGCAATATATCATGCTCAATGTGATCCAGAATGGCGTCAAGCTCAGCGCGGGTGTTGGCCTGTAACATGGCAATACGGGTAGGGCGGAAGTTGCGGATGCCCTTGAACAACGGCGTTGCGGCCAAGTGGCGGCGTATGTGAAGGATGCCGCGATACTCGTCGATGCGGTCGATGCTCTCATCAATCTGGCGCCTGATCAGGGCCATCTTCTCCTCGTTGCCGATGGCGGGCACCTCGCCCGTGAGCAGGTACTGCTTCATCTCGCGGAAGATCCACGGTGCGCCGATGCTGGCGCGGCCCACCATCACGCCGTCCACGCCATAGCGGTCAAAGCACTCCTTCAACCGCTGCGGCGTTGTCACGTCGCCGTTGCCAATGACGGGGATGGTCATGCGAGGGTTGTTCTTCACCTCGCCGATGAGGGTCCAGTCGGCCTCGCCGCTATAGACCTGCGAGCGGGTGCGCCCGTGTATCGTCAGGGCCGCGATGCCGCAGTCCTGCAGCTGCTCGGCCAGCTCGACGATGATCTTGTTGTCGTGGTCCCAGCCCAGGCGTGTCTTCACCGTCACCGGCAGGTCCACGGCCTTGACGATGGCGCGGGTGATCTCGAGAAGCAGCGGCACATTGCGCAACATGCCAGCACCCGAGCCCTTGCCGGCGATCTTCTTGACCGGGCAACCCCAGTTGATGTCGATGATGTCGGGGTGGGCAGTGGAGGCGATGCGAGCGGCCTCGACCATCGAGTCCACGTCGCGGCCATAAATCTGGATGGCGGCAGGGCGCTCACCAGGGGCGATCTCCATCTTCTCCAACGAGCGCTGGATACTGCGCACCAGCGCATCGGCACTGACAAACTCGGTATAGACCATGTCGGCCCCCTGCTCACGGCAAATGAGCCTGAACGACTGGTCGGTGACATCCTCCATGGGTGCCAGCATCACGGGGCGTTCGCCCAAATCTATGTTCCCGATTTTCATGTCGATGATGGTGTCCTGGTTTGTTTTGATAGTGCGAAATTACGACAAATTACCCAACTGGACAAAATCTTAACGCATTTTAGGATAATAATGAATAAAACAGGCTATAATTTGCCACGAAGGGACAAAAAACCACTTTCGTGGCAAATTATAGCGAAGCGGTTATGGATTTGTTTGTAATTTTGCAAGAGGAATAAGAGACTGAACGATTATGGGACAAAAAAAGTCGATGCTCGAACTGCACCGCATGGGTGTGGAAGAATATAAGCATGTAGAGAAACTGCCGGTGACGGTGGTGCTGGACAACGTGCGCAGCGAGATGAACGTGGGCTCGGTGTTCCGCACTGCCGACGCTTTCCTGATGGAACGCATCGTGCTGTGCGGCATCACGCCACAGCCCCCCAAGGCCGAAATCCACAAGACGGCCCTGGGCGCCGAGGACTCGGTCGCCTGGCAATACTACCCCACAACCATCGAAGCCATCACCCGACTCAAGGCCGACGGCTACACCATCTGCTCAATCGAGCAGGTGCACGACAGCGTGAGCCTGGAGCAGTATCGTGCCCAGGCTGGCAGCAAGGTCGCAATTGTGCTGGGCAACGAGGTCAAGGGGGTGGGGCAGGACGTTGTGGATGCCAGCGACGTGTGCCTCGAGATTCCGCAGCACGGCACCAAGCACTCATTGAACATCTCGTGCTGCGCAGCCATCGTCATGTGGCACTTCTTCCAATTCACAGTTTAGGACACAAAATGTGACGTTTTTTGGAGGTGGGGGAGAAACGAGAAAAAGTTATTAACAAGCAGCAAAACCGCCTAAAAATAGGCAGGGCAGTGGCCAAGACACATAAAAACGGCAAGAATTTAGTTAAAAACAGAATGTTAAAAGGTGTTGTTTTTAACATTTGATTTAAGCATTGGCGACTTTAGTTAAAAAAACTGAAGACATCCCATAAATCAGCTATTATTCAATCGGTTGCAATGCTTTGTGCATGATGATTGCTATTTTTTTGCAAAATTTTTCCAAATACCCCAAAAAGATAGAAATGAAGGGCATTTAGTTAAAATCTTCCATTTATTTTGCCCATTTCACAAACATTGACTATTTTTGCGTACTTGTAAATAATCGATAGCGTCCTATGTGAAATGCACCATCGAGACCTTACAGTAACTGATTATTGAAACACATTTTTTAACTATTGTATTAATTTTATAAACATCACTATTTTATGAAGAAGCTATTTCTGCTGCTGATAGCCATTTGCGCTATCTCACTGGGCATGAGTGCCCAACAAGTAGTGAGGGGACAAGTTACCGATCCCAACGGCGAGCCGCTGATTGGTGCTACGGTACAGCCCGTTGGCGGAGGAAACGGCGCAGCCACCGATGTAAACGGTGAGTTCTCGCTCAATCTTCCTTACAACGTGAAGACCCTCAAGGTTTCGTATGTGGGTTACAAGACCCAGGAACTTCCCGTTCAGCCTAACATGGCCATTACGCTCAGCGACAATGGCACCGCTCTGGACGAGGTGATGGTAGTTGCCTATGGTACTGCCAAGAAGACCTCCTACACTGGTTCGGCCGAGGCTGTGACGAACAAGAAACTCGAGTTGCGTCCCGTGACCGACGCCACCAAGGCCCTTGAGGGTAACGTGGCCGGTCTGCAGGTGACCAGCGCTTCGGGTCAGCCCGGTTCGTCTCCCAGCATCCAGATCCGCGGTTACGGTTCGATTAACGCTTACAGCACCCCGCTGTATGTTGTTGACGGTGCCCCCTTTGATGGCAACCTGAGCTCGATTGCCCCCTCGGACATCGAGTCGATGACCGTGTTGAAGGATGCAAGTGCCGCTGCTCTGTATGGTGCCCGTGGTGCCAACGGTGTTGTGATGATCACCACCAAGAAGGGTGTTGAGGGCCGCAGCAATGTGATGTGGCGTTCGACCTTCGGTTGGTCATCGCGTGCCACCAAGCGCTATCAGCACGTGGATCAGAAGGAGTATGTTCAGCTCGTGTATGAGTCGCTGCGCAACCAGGCCATCGACAACGGCAACAGCTGGAGCGACGCCGAGGCTATCGCCCGTGCCGGTCTGAGCGGCACCCTGGGTGGCGAGCAGTACAACCCCTTCAAGAACTACACCTGGGATCAGCTCATCGACCCCGCCACCGGTTACGTTCGCGAGGACGCCCAGAGCGCTTGGGACGAGGACTGGTATGACAGCGTTATCCGCAAGAACGCCTTCCGTCACGAGCACCAGTTGCAGGTGACCGGCGGTACCGAGCACGCCCAGTACCTGATGTCGCTGGGTTACCTCAACGAGGACGGTATCCTGAAGACCACCAACTATGAGCGTTACACCGGCCGTGCCAACATCAACAGCCAGATCACCGACTGGTTGGCTGCCAACATCAACGCTTCGTTGGCTCACTCGGTAAGCAACTTCAGCGACTATGATGGCACCAGCACCAGCAACCCCTGGTACACCGCACAGTTCATCAACCCGCTGCTGCCTGTTTACCTCAAGGACATCAACGGCAACACTGTCTATGACAGCGACGGCAACATCCAGTATGACTGGGGTGAGGCTACTGCCTATGGCACCCGTCCCGGTTCGCTGAGCGACTTCTCGTCACTGGGTATGCTGATGCTCGACAAGGCCGACACCAAGCGTGACGTTGCCGGTCTGCGCACCGGTATCGTGCTGGGTAGCGACCTGGCCAAGTATGGCTGGCGTCAGGGCATCAAGTTGGCTGTTAACTTCAGCACCGACTATGTGAACCGCAACTACATGCGCTACATGAACTCGCAGCACGGTAATCAGGCTAACGCCGGTGGTCTGCTCGAGAAGACCAATAGCCGCACCCAGAGCTACACCTTCAACCAGTTGCTGACTTGGGATCGCACCTTCGGTGACCACACCATCGGTCTGTTGCTGGGTCACGAGTGGTATGCCTACATGTACAACTATCTGCTGGCCGGCAAGACCAACCTGGTTGACGGCATCTATGAGTTGCGTCCCGCAACCACGTTGCTCGAGGCCGACTCCTTCACCGACAAGTACCGCATCGACTCCTACCTGGGTCGTTTGAACTATAACTACGCTGGCCGCTACTTCCTGAGCGCTTCGCTGCGTCAGGATAAGTCGTCGCGCTTCCACCCCGACCACAACAAGGGCACCTTCTGGAGCGTTGGTGCTAACTGGCGCATTTCGGGTGAGAAGTTCATGCAGAACGTGGGTTGGATCAACAACCTGTCGGTTAAGGCCAGCTATGGTGAGCAGGGTAACGATATGTTGACCACTTACTATGCATGGCAGTCCCTGTATGACCTGAGTTACAGCAACGCCAGCAACATTGGTGCTATGATCGCTTCGCTCGAGAACCAGAACGTATCCTGGGAGAAGAGCCAGAACTTCAACGCCGGTTTCGATGCCATCCTGTTCAACCACCGCTTGCAGTTGAACGTTGACTTCTACAACCGTCTGACCAAGAACATGTTGTTGAACCGTCCCATGGCATTGTCGACCGGTTTCACCGGCTTCATGGACAACGTGGGCGACATGCGCAACCGTGGTGTTGAGGGTTCGATCCGCATCACCCCCGTCCGCACTGCCGACTTTGAGTGGAACATCACCGCAATGGCCACCCACAACAAGAACAAGGTCATCAAGTTGACCGATGAGGCTCCCGAGTTGATCAGCGGCGTTCGCGTGATCAAGGAAGGCATGCCCATTTACACCTACTACATGTGCAAGAGCGCAGGCGTTGACCCCTCGACGGGTAATCCCCTGTACTGGGCATATGAGAAGGACGACGACGGCAACATGATCGAGGGCAGTGAATATATCACCGACAGCTACTCGGCTGCTTCGACTTGCAAGTACTACCAGGGTAGCCGTCAGCCGGACATCTTCGGTAGCCTTGGCACCGACTTCACCTGGAAGGGTCTGACCCTGAGCGTGCTGACCACCTACTCGCTGGGCGGCAAGGTTTATGACAGCCTGTATGCCAGCGACATGGACCTGTGGTACCTGAGTTCGACCTGGAACAAGAACATGCTGCGCCGCTGGCAGAAGCCCGGTGACGTCACCGACGTTCCCCGCGCCATGATCGCCAGCTCGATGCTGAACACCGACCGCTACCTGATCGATGCCAGCTACTTCGCCATCAAGAACATCACCCTGGCTTGGGCTCTGCCCAACAACTGGGTTAGCAAGTTGGGTATGACCGGTGCCCGCATCTTCGGTTCGGTCGACAACCTGGCTTTGTTCACTCACCTCGATGGTATGGATCCCCAGTACAACTTCAGTGGTGGTACCGACTATGAGTACAGCCCCAACAAGACCTACACCGTGGGTATCGAGCTGAACTTCGGTAAGAGCTACGCTGCTCCCGCTCCCGCCGTTAACGTGAATGCACTCAACGGCCAGATCAACGACCTGCGTGCTCAACTCGCCGACGCTCAGGGTGCCGCTGCCGACGCCAACAGCCGCCTCGCACAACTGCAGGGTGACCTCGACGCCGCCAACCGCGCACTGGCTAACTGCCGCAACGACCTGAACGCTGCCAAGAACCAGGCCGCTAAGGTGATCGACAACAGCAAGCAGTACATGAACATCCTGGTTCACTTCCCCAAGTCGGGTACTGCTGTTACCGCCGACCAGCGCGCCAACGTTGAGCGCGTGGCCAACTACCTCAAGAGCCACCCCGAGGCAACCTGCACCATCAAGGGTTATGCTTCGCCCGAGGGCAAGGAGGAAGTCAATGTCAAGCTCGCTAACGGCCGTGCCGCCAGCGTGAAGGACATGCTCGTCAAGAAGTATGGTATCGCCGCCAACCGCATCAATGCCGAGGGCCAGGGTATCAGCAACATGTTTGACGAATTGAGCTGGAACCGTGTTTCGATTTGCGAAATCATCGTGAAGTAATCCCGAGACAACGTGTCATTGATATTATATTCATCATTATTTTAATAAGGATATAAACATGAAAAAGATATTTAAATATTTGTTTATTGGCCTCTTTGGTGTGGCTTGCCTGACCTCGTGTAACAGCGAACTGCTGGAGACCGAGCCCACCGATGCCATGTCGGGATCTACCTTCATGAGCGACGCTACCAAAGCGTTGATTCCCCTGAACGGTATCTACCGCTCGATGTACACTGCCGGCTGGTCCACCACCGGTAACACGCACCAGTGCTTCGGTATCAGTGCCTATAACCTGATGGCCGAGGTGATGGGTGACGACTTCATCATGGGTGCCCAGGGCTCTGGCTGGTTCTGGTTTGACGCCGCCTACAATGTGAAGACCCGTTACACCGCCGGTTCATGGCGCAGCTATGACCTGTGGATGGCCTACTACACCTGGATTGCTAACGCCAACTACATCATCGCCGCCGAGCAGACTATGGAAGGCTCCAGCGAGGATGTGGCCTATGTGATCGGTCAAGCCTATGCCATCCGTGCCTACAGCTACTTCATGCTGGCACAATCGTTTGCCCGTGGCTACAACTATCCTAACGATCCTTGTGTGCCCATCTATGATGGTCCCACGATGACCACCACCACCGGTCAGCCCCGTGAGACCGTGGCTAAGGTTTACGCTCAGATTGACAGCGACATCGACCACGCTATTGAGTTGCTGGCCAAGAGCCCCGCTCAGCGTCATCCCAGCCACATGGGCTATGCTGTGGCTCTGGGTATCAAGTCCCGCATCGCCCTCGTCGAGGAGAAGTGGGGTGAGGCCCTGGATGCCGCCCAGAAGGCTATCGACGCCAGCGGCAAGCGCATTATCCCCGTCAGCTCGTTCATGGGCACCAACAGTGTTGATGCCGGTAACGTGATGTGGGGTGCCCAGATCGTCAGCGATCAGGCCGGTATGTACGCTTCGTTCTTCGCTCACATGAGTGTTGACGTGGCCTACGGCCAGCGTGCTCCCAAGCAGATCACCACTTGGCTCTATGACAAGATGAGCACTACCGATACCCGTCGTGCATGGTGGGATCCCACTGATGAGACTTACAGCACCGGTGGTTATATCCAGAAGAAGTTTGACTTCTCGGATCTGCAGACCTGGACCGGCGATTACATCTGGATGCGTGTTGAGGAGATGTACCTCAACGCTGCCGAGGCTGCTTGCCACGCCGGCAACGACGCTACAGCCAAGGAGTATCTCATGGCTCTGATGAGCGTGCGTGACGCTAACTACAACACCAACAAGACTGGTAACAGCATTGGTGCTCTCGGCACTCAGGATACTGGTTCGCTGCTCGATGAGATCCTGATCCAGCGTCGTCTCGAGTTGTGGGGCGAGGATGGCCGCATCTACACGCTGCGCCGCCTGCACCAGGGCTTCGAGCGTCCCGCCGAGTATGGCTGGCCCAGCGGTCTGCTGCTGCCTACCCACCAGCAGGCTATGAAGGATCCCGCCAGCTACCTGTGGGTACTGACGATTCCTCAGGCCGAGTTTGACGGCAACGTGAACATGGATGCTTCTAAGGATCAGAACCCGATTGGTGACTATCCCGAGTAAATAATGTTTAATCTCAATAACTAATTGAATATTATGAAATTAGGTAAATATATTTTAGGATTGGCACTCGTTGCTGCTGGTCTCACCAGTTGCGACCAGGATAACATCGGTGCTATCTATGAGCCCACGGTAGCGAACGTTTCGTTCATCTCTGCTAGCCAGAGCGCACTGACCCAGGAATCAAATCTTACCGTTCCCGTGGCTATTGGCCGTGCTACGACTAATGGTACCTATACTGCTAACGTGACCATGACCGATGCCAGCGAAGGCATTACGCTCAAGAGCCAGCAGGTTACCTTTGCCGACGGTGAGGGTATGGCCTATGCTGTCCTGGAGTTTGCCAACATGGAGAAGGGTGTTGAGTACACTTGCAACCTGACCCTGTCGGATGCAGATAAGAGCACTGCCAATAAGGACTTTGGCGAGCAGGTTTCCACGACCGCTGTATCTGTAATGTGTGACTACAACTGGATTAACATGGGTAACGGTTTCTACAGCTCGCCCGAGTGGTGGGAAGAGGAGTTCGATGTACCCATCCGTCATGCTGAGGGCACCAACATCTACCGCATGATGGGCCTGTTCCAGAGTGGCTACAACATCGATTTCACCATCAATGACGACAACACCGTGACTGTTCCTGGACAGCCCTCGTGGGTCCACAGCAGCTATGGCGCTGTTTGGTTGGTTGGTGACGCTAACGACACTGCCGATGGTTATGCAGGTACCTATGATCCTGCTACCAAGAAGGTCACCTTCATCCTGTATCACTACGTTCCCGGCGTTGGTGGTTTCGGTACCTTCGTTGATACCCTGACCATGCCGTAATCAATCGCAAGTTCTTAATTAGAACATAATCTACACCGCAAGGGTGGACGCTCCCATTGAGGGGATGGCGCCCACCCTTCATCATGCAATAACTCCACTTCACTATTCTGCCGCAACAAGGCAAAAAACGCCAATTGCGGCAAAATAACGACCGACTATTTTGCCGCAGCAAGGTTAGACGGGCATTGCTAAGTGATTATTAAAGAATATGTGTATTAAAGAATATTAAACTTTGTGAAATTATGTGTCTATTTCGTGCTTTTAGGGCTTCAGATTTACATTATATATTGCGTGAATGGCGGGAAATGAGTACTTTTGCGGCAGCATTCGTGAGAGGGGGCA
>FLNX01001813.1_pt1 | contig 46591 bp, 38 predicted proteins | sample 1140341 | NCBI WGS metagenome assembly FLNX01 (sample SAMEA3878208, study PRJEB12797) | bioreactor metagenome | biome: Moose rumen | place: Sweden | collected 2011-10
TGTATTCTCCGGTTTGGAGACAGGCAAGACCTATTATGTTCGTCCCACCGTGGGACTTGTCGGCTATGTGATTCCTGCCGACCAGAAGTTGACATTGAAAGAAGAGGGCGAGACCACCTGCCCAGACTCCAATCATCCTCACATGATAGACCTTGGCTTGCCGAGCGGCACTAAGTGGGCTTGCTGCAATGTGGGAGCTACCACACCTGAAGGCTACGGCGGCTACTATGCTTGGGGAGAGACAAGTGAGAAGAGTGTGTATAATGGAGTTACTTACCAGTATTGTACTGGAACGGATTCCGATGGTGACGGATGGTATGATAGTAATAAGCAGTACCAAAACATCGGCTCCGACATAGCTGGAACCCAGTATGATGTTGCCACGGTCAAGTGGGGCAGCGGCTGGTGTCTGCCGTCGCATGCTCAGCAGGTAGAGCTTGTAAACAACACTACCTCCGAATGGACAACTGTGAACGGTATCAACGGTCGCAAGTTCACCGGCAGCAATGGCGGTACTATCTTCCTTCCCGCCGCAGGCTACCGCTGGGATAGCGACCTCGGCGGCGTTGGCTCGGGCGGCTACTACTGGTCGTCGTCGCTCTTCGAGAGCGGCCCGGACCAGGCGTGGGACCTCTACTTCTATAGTGGGAATGTGGACACGGACTACGGCTACTACCGCTACCGCGGTCTATCGGTTCGCCCTGTGCGCAAGAATTGATTGCATCCTTTTTCCAAAGAGAACCGCCGCACCATCTTTCTTGGGCATGCTCTCCGGCGGTGCCGTGCCTCCCAAGGCACGTGCGGGCACCGTCGGGGAGCATGAGCAAGAAAGACGGAAAAAGTAAAAATTAAACCAAACAAAAATGTCATTGATCAAAGAAATAGCAGACCAAGAATGCTCTCGCTCGGTTGGATTTGCAATCATAACCGTTATGAATATAAGGATTTGCAATCCCGTAATTAAAGTTGTTATTTAGCATTACAAATACCTATACTCAATGTGGTCGGATTGCAAATCCGACCGAGCGGACAACCGACTTCTGCTTTCCGCTTTGTGTAATACCTTCTATTCTTCACAGCATACATGCCCACCCGAACTTGCGGACAAGTTCACGTAGCAGGTTGCGGTCACGGATGGGGATCGTGACGGCAATAGTCTCGTGTTGGTTGTCGTCTGCTGCTGCACTAATATTTGTAGATTCCAGTTCATACTGCGTCTGGGCCGACAGCAGAATCTTTGCCGGAAGCCCAATAGCGTTTTCTATCTTAACTGCCAATTCTGTTGTGAGAGCACGCTTGCCATTGAGTACCTCGCTCAGATGTGAAGGCTGGGTGCCAAGCATCTTGGCAAATTGTTTCTGGCTAATGCCACGCTCTTCGAGCTCTGGCTTGATCATCATGCCTGGATGAACTGCCATGAAAGGTGCTGGATTTTTATGTTGCATAGTTCTGTTACAATTTTGTGGCAAAGGTACGAGTAAATTCCCAAATTCGGGAATCTATTCGAATTTTTCTCTCGTTATTTAACAAATAATATACAATAGTAGCCCAAGACCGCCCATCACTCGACCTTTAGTCGCTTTGCCACTAAATTCCTCATCCTCTACGAAATGGGCAAGGAAGACAAGGCCTTGCTCCGCATCATGGGCATCATCCAAGAGACCATCCGCATTCCCGAACTGCGTTCGCCTACCCGTAGCCTTTCAACAAGATACAGGATTCTTCGCCACTAAGTTGCGAAATGTGGCGTTGCAATCCTCGCCTCGATGGTTGAAATGTGACCCGCAATCAACAGGGAGGGAAAAAGTAGAACTTTGTTGGAAAACAAGGACGACCTGCCGGAGCGCAAGAAGAAAGAACTGGACGCTGAAATAGGAAAGCGTGAACAGTCCATCGCAGAGTTACAGGAGTGCGTGACCGAGTATGAGTGCGACATGAACATCAGCGAGCGCGAGCTCAGGATATGCCTCCTTTCTTAGTTTGATGAAGTCATCGATGTCTTCCAGCAACCACTGTCGGCTCTGTGTATGAAGTACTTCGTAGTGGTCGGTCAGATAGTCGAGCACACCATAACGGGACCATAATCTCTGCCGATTCTGAACCGCTGATGCCTTTGTCCGCCTTGTACTGTTCTATGCAGAACGAGAGGAAATAGGCGCTGTCCTGATCGTGCTTGCTCATATTTTGACTCTTTATAAAAATGAAAGAAGGCATCCGGACAAGCCGGACACCTTCTTTTATCAGATATAACGATTACTCAGTCCAGTCTTCCTTAGACTTGCGAACGTAGCTCTTGTAGCGGAGCTGTGCCATGCGCTTAGCCTCAGCGAAGAGCTCTTCTGCCTCGTTAGGATATGCCTTCTTAACAGAGAGGTAGCGAACCTCACCGAGGAGGAAGTCATGGAACTTGTCCCAATCTGGCTCCTTGGAGTCGAGAGTGAACGGGTTCTTGCCTTCGTCAGCAAGTGCTGGGTTGTAACGCCAGAGATGCCAGTAACCACACTCAACGGCGCGACCTTCCTCAGCCTGACTGCGACCCATACCGCCCTTGATCTTCAGACCGTGGTTGATACATGGTGCATAAGCAATGACGAGTGATGGACCAGGATAAGCCTCAGCCTCACGGATAGCCTTCAGGCACTGTGCGTTGTCGGCACCCATAGCTACCTGAGCAACATATACATAACCGTAAGAAGTAGCGATCATACCAAGATCCTTCTTGCGGATACGCTTACCCTGAGCAGCAAACTGTGCGATAGCACCGAGCGGTGTAGCCTTAGAAGCCTGACCACCGGTGTTAGAGTAAACCTCAGTATCGAGAACGAGGAGGTTTACATCCTCGCCAGAAGCGATAACGTGGTCAAGACCACCGTAACCGATGTCGTAAGAAGCACCGTCACCACCGATGATCCACTGACTGCGCTTGATGAGATAGTGGTCGAGGGTCTTCAGTTCCTTACAGAACTCGCAACCTGCCTCAGCACCAGCAGCGATGGCAGCCTTCAACTTCGGAGCAATCTCCTTAGTCTTGTCGGCATCTTCCTTGTTGGCAATCCACTCTTCTGCGAGAGCTTTGAACTCCTCAGGAGCTCCCTCGGCAGCCTGCTGGAGCAGCATGACTACGCGCTCCTTCATCTTCTTGTTACCGAGTACCATACCCATACCGAACTCGCAGAAGTCCTCGAACAGTGAGTTGTCGAATGCAGGACCCTGACCCTTAGCGTTGGTAGTGTAAGGAGTAGATGGGATAGAAGCAGAGTAGATAGAAGAACAACCTGTAGCGTTAGCAATCATCTCACGGTCGCCGAAGAGCTGAGAAATGAGCTTCACATAAGGAGTCTCACCACAACCAGAGCAAGCACCAGAGAACTCGAAGAGCGGCTGTGCGAACTGAGAGTTCTTCACATTGCTCTTGATGTCAACGAGATCCTGCTTAGAGGTGACTTCCTTAACGAGCTTATCCCAGTTCTTAGCTTCCTGCTTCATATCCTCAGCGTCAGGATTGAACGGAACCATCTGGAGAGCCTTACCTGTCTTCGGGTTACCTGGACAAACGTCAGCACAGTTACCACAACCCAGACAGTCGAGAACAGAGGTCTCGATGCGGAAGTGCATGCCTGCCATAGCCTTCGGAGCCTTCATAGTAATGGTGTCGAAGTTGAAGCCAGCCAGTTCCTCGTCGGTCAGAACGAATGGACGGATAGCTGCGTGAGGACAAACGAATGCACACTTGTTACACTGGATACAGTTCTCTGAGTTCCATACAGGAACAAATGCCTCAACACCACGCTTCTCGTAAGCAGCGGTACCGTTAGCCCAAGAACCGTCAACGGTGTCGAACTTCACGAAGTCGGAAACCTTCAGCAGGTCACCAGCCTGAGCGTTGATAGGACGAACGAGTTCCTTAACGAATGCAGGAGCGTCGTCAGCCTTCTCAGCGTCATCAGCAAGGTTAGCCCATGCTGGGTCAACGTCGAACTTCTTGTACTCGTCACCACGGTCAACAGCAGCATAGTTCATGTTGACAACGTCCTCACCCTTCTTGCCGTAAGACTTCACGATGAACTTCTTCATCTGCTCAACAGCGAGGTCAACGGGGATAACGCCAGTGATGCGGAAGAATGCAGACTGGAGGATGGTGTTTGTACGGTTGCCGAGACCAATCTCCTGAGCAATCTTAGTTGCGTTGATGGTATATACGGTGATATTGTTCTGAGCGAAATAACGCTTAACCTTGTTAGGCATGAAGTTAGCGAGCTCCTCACCGTCGAAGATAGTATTCAACAGGAAGGTACCGTTCTTCTGCAGACCACGAGTAACATCGTACATGTGGAGATATGCCTGAACGTGGCAAGCAACGAAGTTAGGTGTTGTTACCAGATAGGTACTGCGGATAGGAGTATCACCGAAACGCAGGTGAGAACAAGTGAAACCACCAGACTTCTTAGAGTCGTAAGAGAAGTATGCCTGGCAGTACTTGTCGGTAGAGTCACCGATAATCTTTACAGAGTTCTTGTTAGCACCTACAGTACCGTCGGCACCCAGACCATAGAATTTAGCCTGGAACATGCCAGCACCACCCATTGCGATTTCCTCTTCCTCTGGGAGAGAAGTGAAGGTAACGTCGTCAACGATACCAACAGTGAAGTGGTTCTTAGGCTCATTGAGTGCGAGGTTCTTGAATACTGCGATGATCTTGGCAGGTGTGGTGTCGGAAGAACCGAGACCATAGCGGCCACCAACAATCAATGGCTTGTCTTCTACATCGTAGAAAGCACTCTTAACGTCGAGATACAGAGGCTCACCCTCAGCACCAGGCTCCTTCGTACGGTCGAGCACAGCGATGCGCTTAGCTGTCTTTGGAACAGCAGCGAGCAAATGCTTAACAGAGAATGGACGATAGAGGTGTACGGCAACCATACCAACCTTCTCACCCTGAGCGGTCAGATAGTCGATAGCCTCGCGAGCAGCCTCAGTAGCAGAACCCATGAGGATGATAACGCGGTCAGCATCCTTTGCTCCGTAGTAGTCGAAGAGGTGATACTCACGACCTGTGATTTCGCTAACTTTCTGCATGTAGTACTCTACAACTTCAGGAACCTTGTCGTAAGCAGCGTTGCAAGCCTCACGGTGTGTGAAGAATGTCTCCGGGTTTTCAGCGGTACCGCGAGTCATTGGGCGCTCAGGAGTGAGTGCGCGGTTGCGGAAACGCTCAACGTCAGCTGGATCAACGAGCTTAGCAATTTCCTCTTGGTCCATAACCTCAATCTTGTGGTACTCGTGGGAGGTACGGAATCCGTCGAAGAAGTTAACGAAAGGAATCTCAGTCTTCAGTGTTGCCAGATGAGGAACAGCTGTAAGGTCCATAACCTCCTGTACAGAGCCAGAGCAGAACATGGCGAAACCTGTCTGACGGCAAGCCATAACGTCCTGGTGGTCACCAAAGATACAAAGAGAATGTGAAGCGAGCGTACGAGCAGAAACGTCGAATACGCAAGGTAACATCTCACCTGCAATCTTATACATGTTAGGAATCATGAGCAACAGACCCTGTGAAGCAGTAAAGGTTGTTGTCAGGGCACCAGCCTGCAGTGATCCGTGCAGAGCACCGGCAGCGCCACCTTCTGACTGCATTTCCTGAACGCTTACGTTCTGTCCCCAAAGGTTCTTACGACCGCGGGCAGCCCACTCATCAACATGCTCCGCCATAGGCGAAGACGGAGTGATAGGGTAGATAGCAGCTACTTCTGAGAACATATAGCTCACGTGAGCAGCAGCCTCATTACCATCACAAGTGATAAACTTTTTTTCTTTTGCCATTTTGTTTTACAAATTAGTTATAAATGTTAATGTATAATATAATTATTCTCAATCTCTCTATTAATAAAGGAATCCCAACAGCCAAAGAGGAATCTTGTTGTCTTTACCAACCTCAGTATGGTATCTGGCATATATAGTATCAGAACTATATCTTATCTTTGTATTCTCTGCGTCACATACACGGAATTTCATTTTGTTGTCAATGATGTAATATCCGTCTTTTATACCAACATTGATATGATGGTCTTTCCAAAGTGAGTTAACAAAGAATGTCTCCATGGCATCTTGCCTTTCTGCTTTGATAGGATAGATCGCATACATCAAGTTAGAGTTATGAAGCATCACCTTAGCAGGTTTCTTTGGGAATGTCTGTCCTGTAGGATAGATAATGTTTATAAGTCGTGCATCGGCAAGATTCTTGATGTAGTTCATTACTGTGGCCCTGCTTGTCTCTATCTCATGAGCCAGTTGGCTGATGTTAGGCGACTTCGGTCCGTCTACGGCGAGCATGTAGAACAACTTCTTAATTTTCGTAAGGTATTTAAGTTCCATTTGCTTGATGAGAAGAATGTCCACTTCTGTCATCATGTTCATGGTTTTCAGTAGATTCTCAGAGAAGTTGCGATTCTCAAGGAAGAATGGGTAAAATCCATGGTGAATGTAATTCTGGAAAAATTTCGCAGGACTCACCTTTGGTAGGATTCTTTTTACAATGTGCTCGTGATTGTGCAGTATCTCGTCCAAAGTATAAGGCTTAAAGTCATTGCCTGTCTGTAAGTTGATAAACTCACGGAACGAGAATCCCCTGAGATTATAGCTTTTGACAATACCATTAAGTTCCGGGTTCTCTTCTTTTAGCCTCATCACACTTGACCCGGTAAAAACAATCTTCAAGTTCGGATAGGAATCATAGCACTTACGTAGCTCTTTGCTCCAGTATGGTTGCTTAAAAACCTGGTCGATAAGCAAGACCTTTCCGCCTCTGCGATAGAACTCGCCTGCAAAATCAGCAATACCTCTTCCTTGGAAATAGAAGTTGTTCATGTTGATATACAAACATTGTGTGTCATCAGGGGCAAACTTCTCCTTGGCATATTGGAGCAGGAAGGTTGTCTTGCCAACGCCTCTTGTACCCTTAATGCCTATCATACGGTCTTTCCAGTCTATCTCATCCATAAGGGTGCGACGTACTGGTGCGTTAGTATGCTCAACGAGATACGTGTGAGTACGGAAAAAGGCGTCCATCAATTTTTTTTGTTTGTTTATATTTGTGCAAAGATACTATAAATTCTATAATTTGCAAAGTCTACATTGCAAAAAAACAAAAAATTTATGTATTTTTGCATTCGATATTGGAATAAGTATATGAAACTATATATCTTCAACCCAGAACATGACATTGCGTTAGCCTCTGGACTTAGAGCTTTCACTGCGCCGCATGCCGGGCGACAGCTTCGCGCGGACTTGGCTTTTCTTCCTTCTATTTGGGCGGAAGATGGTGATATTGTATTGGTCGATGATGTTGATAATGCCTTGGAGCAGGCAAGACATTTGAAGTCTGGTACGGCATGCGTAACATACATTAGCCGTGAAGATCTTGAAGCAGTGCTATGTGGCAGTAATGGGGATGTTGAGGTTTTCCCTTGGGGATGGGATGCCTCTATAAAACACCAGCTTCTTAAAGATTGTAATAAAAGCATCTGTAATTGTTTGGTTCCTTCTGACAACCAAATAGAGCGGATAAGGGAAATAAGCAACAGGCGTTGGGCTGCCAACAACCTTTGTAACACGGGTGTATATTGTACAAGCCTTTTTGAGGTAAAGAATGCCGCAGAGTCATTTGGACGGTTTGTGATGAAAGCGCCATGGAGCAGTAGTGGGCGTGGTATACGTTATCGTGCCGATTGGCGGTGGGCTGAGAGTGTCATAAGAAGGCAAGGCGGCGTTATGGTGGAACCATACTATAATAAGGTGAAAGATTTCGGAATGGAGTTCTATGTCGCTGCTGATGGCACCGTAATATATCAGGGACTGTCGTTGTTTGAAACGGTCAATGGAGCGTATACGGGGAATCTTCTTGCCGGCGAGGATGAGAAAGTACGAATTCTCTCTTCGTTTATACAAGAAAGCAAACTGGATGAGGCTCGCCGGCATATTATTGATGTTATGGGTGAAAGCCTTCGTGGTATATATAATGGACCTTTTGGAGTTGATATGATGGTATATGTAGATGATGGTGAGTTTCATCTTCTTCCTTGTGTAGAGCTGAATCTTAGGATGACGATGGGGCATGTGGCTCTTGCTCTTACCAGACGTGTGAATCCTACAGGTGTGGCTCCCCATCAGCTGATGCGTATCGAATATGATGGGCACCATTATCATTTTAGGGTTTTGAATACACAATCTAACGCGTTGAATACCAGTCTTATATAGCTAAATATTATAGAAAAAATTATTAACTATAAAGCAAATATCATAGAGTTATGAAGAAACTAATCTCAACAATGTGGCTGATTGGCATGACAGCTTTTTGTACTCATGCGCAGAACTATGTGTCACAGGTGTGGAATCCTGACAATGGTGATGGCACCTACACTAATCCAGTAATCAACGCTGACTATAGCGATCCTGATATCTGTGTCGGCGCATCAGGTGAAGACTATTATCTTACGGCAAGTTCGTTTCAATGCATTCCTGGGCTTCCCATCCTTCACTCAAAAGACCTTGTGAATTGGAAGATTATCAATTATGCGATTAAAGGAGGGTTAGAGCCTCGTGAGGAATTTGACAAACCGTCACATGGTAATGGTGTATGGGCACCGTCTATACGTTACCATAATGGAGAATATTACATTTTCTGGGGAGATCCAGACTATGGTGTCATGATGGTAAAGACAACGGATCCTGCAGGGGAGTGGTCGAAGCCATTGTGCGTTATTCCTGGCAAGGGAATGATTGACACTACACCTCTTTGGGATGATGATGGTCGCTGTTACCTTGTAAACGGGTGGGCAAACAGCCGTTCACGTTTCGCTTCGGTGTTGACAGTACGTGAGATGAATGCAGAGTGTACCGCTGCTATAGGTGACCCAGTTATCGTATATGATGGTAATGGGACAGAAAACCGTACATGTGAAGGACCGAAATTTTATAAGCGTGACGGATGGTATTGGATAATGTGTCCTGCTGGCGGTGTTCCAACGGGCTTCCAACTTGCCATGCGCTCGAAGTCTCCATTTGGTCCATACGAGGCGAAGAAGGTTCTTGACCAAGGTTCTACCAAGATCAACGGTCCTCACCAGGGAGGATGGATTCATACAAAGTTTGGAGAGGATTGGTTCATACACTTCCAAGACAAGGAAGCTTACGGTCGGGTATGTCATTTGCAGCCAGTAACATGGAAAGACAACTGGCCGGTGATGGGCAAGGTTTCGTCGAAAGGTTATTGTGGTGAGCCTGTTTTGACATATCGTAAGCCAAAAACTTCAGGAAAGGTTGTCAATGAGAATCCAGTAGAGAGTGATGAGTTTAATTCTCCTCAGTTAGGCTTGCAATGGCAGTGGCATGGCAACTATGATCAGAAATTTGGAATGCCGACACCTTGGGGCGTTTTCCGGGTTTATTGTTATAAAGCAGGTTCACCGGATAATCTTTCACCTGTGGAGGATGGTAGTAAAGCAGACGGGCGTCTGTGGATGGTTCCAAATATGCTTCTTCAAAAAACTCCCGCAGATAACTTTACCGCTACGTCAAAGATTCGCATGACTGCAAAGGAAGACAATCAGTTTGGTGGTATCATCATGATGGGACTTAATTATTCTGCACTTGTCGTAAAAAGGGTAGGGAACGAGTTCCAGCTTCAGCGTATCACATGCTTTGATGCTGATAAAGGTAAGGAAGAGAAGGTGGAAGTGTTGGCGACTCTTAAGCCGACGGAGGTTGACAAGGTTGACTATCAGCCTGCAATCCATTGTGACTTGTACTTGCGCCTTGCTGTCAGCTATATTGGAGGGACTAATCCTGACGGTTCCAATAAACATGAGGCACGTGTGGTGTTCAGCTATTCACGTGATGGAAAGAAATTCCAACCGGCAGGTGAGCCGTTCACTATGCGACAGGGGAAATGGATTGGCGCTAAGGTAGGACTTGTTGCCGCACAGCCAGCCGGAAAGGAGAACCGCGGATGGGTGGATGCTGACTGGTTCCGTATTACGAAATAAAGCTACCGGTCATAGAAATATGCCCATACGACTGCAGCCATAACGATGCAGGCTAATACACACAATGCGCTAAATAGTAATTTAGAGAAAGTTCTTTTCCATTTAATTGAAGAGAACTTTCTTCTTTTATCGTATGCAGCAAAGTCCTCATGCTTATGGTGATGCCTATGATGTCCATGACCACTATGGCTATGGTGACCACTATGGCTATGATGGCTGCTGCTATGGCTTTGCTCTATGCTATTGTTTTCTGGCATAAATGATTATTGTAGATCTTTATTGTAGTGAATGCAAAAGTATAATTAAAAAACGACAGAAACAAAAGTTCCGTCGTTTTTTTGATATTTTTTACCTATTTGTTCCCAAAAAGAACACAAAACACGATATATTCATTACATAAATGCAACGGTAAGACCAGCCATGACGATGCTGACCATTGACATCAATTTGATTAGAATGTTCAATGAAGGACCGGATGTGTCTTTGAAAGGATCGCCAACGGTGTCGCCAACGATAGTTGCCTTATGTGCAAATGAGCCCTTACCGCCGAAGTTGCCTTCCTCAATGTTCTTCTTCGCGTTGTCCCAAGCACCACCGGCATTTGCCATGAAGACAGCAAGGGTGAAACCGCCAGCAAGACCACCTACGAGCAAACCGAGAACACCGGCTACTCCGAGCAAAATACCAACGATGATTGGTATGGCAATGGCGAGCAATGACGGGAATATCATCTCATGCTGAGCCGCACGGGTGGAAATCTCAACGCAACGGCCATAGTCTGGAGTGGCTTTGCCTTCAAGAATACCTTTTATCTCACGGAACTGACGGCGAACCTCAACGACCATCTTTTGTGCGGCACGTCCTACTGCTTCCATGGTAAGACCACAGAACAGGAATGCAGCCATAGCACCGATGAATGCACCTACGAGCACCTTTGGGTTCATTAGGTTTACTTGGAAGAAGTTCATAAAGTCGGGGATCGTAGCGTCAGTAGCCTTGATAGCTTGTCCTGCCACGTTTGTAAGCTCAACACCAGCACGAGCCATGGCAATCTTGATCTCCTCTATATATGATGCGAGCAGAGCCAGAGCTGTCAAAGCCGCAGAGCCGATGGCGAAGCCCTTACCTGTTGCTGCGGTAGTGTTTCCAAGAGCGTCGAGAGCATCTGTACGATGGCGTACCTCTTCACCAAGCTCACTCATCTCAGCATTGCCACCGGCATTGTCAGCGATAGGACCGTATGCGTCAGTGGCAAGTGTGATACCTAAAGTAGAAAGCATACCAACTGCCGCAATACCTATTCCGTATAGACCATGTGCGAGACTTTCTGAGCTCATGGTGAGGTCAAAGCCGTTGGCGCACATATAGCTAAGCATTATCGCAACGCCAATGGTGAGCACAGGAATGCAGGTTGAGATCATACCGGTACCAATACCCTTAATAATAACGGTTGCGGAGCCTGTAAGACCAGCCTCAGAGATTTTCTGGGTTGGTTTATAGCTATGGGAAGTGTAATATTCTGTAGCCTGTCCGATGATAACACCGGCAGCCAATCCTGTTATGACTGAGAAGGAGAGACCAAGCCAGTTGTCTATGCCAAGCAGATAGAGGATTGCGAAAGCTGCTATTGCAATGAGCACAGCGGCAACGTTTGTTCCCAATGCAAGTGAGTGAAGCAAGTCCTTCATCGTTGCTCCTTCTTTGGTGCGTACGAGGAAAATGCCAAGCAATGACAGGAATACACCTACGGCGGCAATCAGCATTGGCGCGATGACTGCTTTTAACTGCATCTCTGGTGTCAATGCGAATGCGGTTGCGCCTAAGGCAGCCGTTGACAATATACTTCCGCAATAGCTCTCATAGAGGTCGGCACCCATACCAGCAACGTCACCTACGTTGTCACCAACATTATCGGCGATTGTAGCAGGGTTACGTGGGTCATCTTCTGGGATGTCTGCCTCCACCTTACCGACAATGTCGGCACCAACGTCGGCAGCCTTGGTGTATATACCACCACCCACACGGGCGAAGAGAGCCTGTGTGGAGGCACCCATACCGAATGTCAACATCGTTGTTGTGATAGAGACAAGACCGTCGGTATCGAAGGCATTCAGTACAATAAACCAGATAGCGATATCAAGCAAACCGAGTCCTACTACGGTAAGACCCATGACTGCTCCTGAGCGGAACGCGATCTTCAATCCTCCATCGAGGCTTTGGCGGGCAGCGTTTGCGGTACGTCCACTGGCATAGGTCGCAGTCTTCATACCAAAGAAACCTGCTAATCCTGAGAAGAAACCGCCTGTGAGGAAAGCAAACGGAACCCATGGGTTCTGTACATGAAGGACATAAGCCATAATAGCAAAGATTACAGCCAATACGATAAATACATAGAGCACTACCTTATACTGCTGTTTCAGATAAGCCATAGCACCCTTGCGCACATGTTCGGCAATCTCCTTCATACGTGGAGTGCCTTCGTCCGCACTCATCATCGAGCGGAAGAAATACCATGCCATTCCCAAAGCCACAACAGATGCGATGGGAATCAGCCAAAATACACTTGGAATGTTTGTCATTGTTTTAAAGTTATTTTATGATTTATAAATTATCCAATGGTAAGCTCTCTCCATAAGTTGTCCTTGGGAATAGGAGCGGTGACGGATATCTTCTCCTTTGACACAGGGTGGATGAACTCCACTTTACGTGCGAGCAAAGAGATGCTGCCGTCAGGGTTGCTTCTTTTTGAACCATACTTGAGATCGCCTTTGATAGGACATCCCACGGCAGACAACTGACAACGTATCTGATGATGGCGTCCTGTCATAAGCTTCACTTCCACCAAAGTGTAATGGAGTGATGCGCTGACGATACGGTACTTGAGAACGGCCTTCTTGGACCGCGACGTCTCATGGTCATGCGCATAGCTTTTGTTTTGCCTCTCATTGCGGGACAACCAATGGGTTAAGGTTCCTTCATCTTCTGGCGGACGGTTCTGTACTATTGCCCAGTATGTCTTTTCCACTTCTCCTTCGGCAAACATCTTGTTAAGCCTTGTAAGTGCTTTCGACGTCTTGGCAAATACCACCAGTCCAAAGACGGGCCGGTCAAGGCGATGCACAACACCCAGAAAAACGTTTCCTGGTTTGTTGTGCTTCTCTTTTATGTATTCTTTTACGTCTTCTGAAAGCGGACGGTCGCCAGTCTTGTCGCTCTGTACAATCTCTCCGCAATTTTTTGAGACGATAATAATATGATTATCCTCGTAGACAACTTGCATGGTTGAATGTTGGTTTTTACATGTTCATTCCACCGTCTACCTGAATAACCTGTCCGCTGACATAGCTTGACATATCAGAGGCAAGGAAGGTAGCAACGTTTGCAATGTCCTCTACTTGTCCGCCACGGCGAAGTGGAATCTTATTAATCCATTCCTTACGAATATCATCAGGCAGTGCCTGTGTCATAGCGGTGTCGATGAAACCTGGAGCAATCGCATTGGCACGGATACCCTTTGGTCCCATCTCTTGTCCTATAGACTTAGCCAATGCTATCAATCCAGCCTTTGATGCGGCATAGTTTGCCTGACCTGCATTACCGTGAACTCCTACTACAGAAGCCATGTTGATAATGCTTCCACCACGCTGGCGCATCATGACAGGGACACATGCGTGAATGAAATTAAACGCCGACTTAAGATTTACCGCAATCACAGCATCCCATTGCTGCTCTGTCATGCGAAGCATAAGACCGTCTTTGGTAATACCAGCGTTATTGACGAGGATGTCAATGCTTCCAAACTCTTCCTTGACAGCTTTTACCACCTCTTCCGTCTGGGCGAAGTCGGCAGCATTGGAGGCGTAGCTCTTGGATTTTACGCCTAAGGCAGCAATCTCCTGCTCGGTTTCCTTGTTCACCTCAAGGTCGGTGAATGCGATGTTGGCACCCTCTGATGCAAATTTCAGTGCAATGGCTTTTCCAATGCCTCGTGCGGCACCTGTAATCAATGCCGTCTTTCCTTCTAATAATTTCATTTTCTTGTTATTTATGATTATTGTTATTTGATTCCGTTCTTCCCAAGTGCTCCATAAACGACCTTGGCAACTAACGGACGTGAGGCCTCGGGAGTAAGACCATGTCCCAGCCTTCCGAAGATATATGGCACCTCAAGTCCTTTAATACAATAATGTGTTATGTCGGCAACAAGGTCAATGTTATCAATGTCAAACTCTCCATCAGCCTTACCGTCGGCATATACTTTCCTAAACAGTTCCAGTTCATCCTCGTCAAAGTTCTTGCGGACCTTCTCAACCATCCAGATGTTACGGAAAAACTCTGCGCGGAGATTGCCGTTTCTTACAACGGTTTCCTTTATCATACTCAAGTGAGTATAAATAAGCTCAATGATCTTGTCTTGTGGACGCATCCTTTTTGCGGCTACTTCGTCAAGCTTGTCGGAAAGACGCTCAAGCTCTGATTCGATAACGGCATAGTAAATATCGTCTTTGCTTTTAAAATAGGTATAAAGCGTGCGCCTTCCTTTGCCGGATGCGAGGGCAATATCGTTCATAGTTGTATTTGCGATACCGTTTTTGGCGAATAGTTGGCGTGCTACGTCAACAAGCTTTTGTCTGGTCTTTGATATTGACATTCGGCTTTCTCCTAATTTAAGTGATTGCACATTGTTTATATCTTGTGCAAAAGTAACTCATTTATTTGGAATAAGCAAATTTTTTAATGAAAAAGACATGTTTTAATTATTGTTTATGCCGTTTTTATGCTTAAATAATGTAAAAAAGGTGATTTGTGCGTGGAAATATTTTGTTGTTTCTAAAAATAATATTACCTTTGCACCCGCAAATAAAGAAATATCGCGGAGTGGAGCAGTTGGTAGCTCGCCAGGCTCATAACCTGGAGGTCGCATGTTCGAGTCCTGCCTCCGCAACTAAGAAAAATGCCGTAAGTGAAGATTCACTTGCGGCATTTCTTTATTGGCTTTGATTATTTTATTTCCGGACATTCCGGCTTTCCGGAACATCCGGTTCATATTAAGCTGACTAAAAACGGAAATCAAGCTCGATATCTACTACAGAATAATTATGTTTGTCATCGGCAAGCGCGCGATTGTTTACCAACGCATATTCGGCATTTATCTGAAGGTTCTTGTGGAACATGTAGTTTACACCTACTTCATATTGTGTCTTTGCGCGGTCCCAGTCGCCAGAGGGACGATACATGTCATAGCGTGCCTTAGCATAGAGTTTCTTTTTGATTACAGGTGCTATGGCGAGTGCGTATATACCATCTGCTTTGTTGCCGATGCTTTCGTTGATACTTGCGTCATCGTTACTCGTTACACCCGTTTTGCTGAAGGCATATCCTGTAGAGTGTATATACTCCGAGCGCACCGTCCAGTCGTTTACTTTATATTCCGCAGAGAATGCGTAACGATGCTGGTGTAGTTTGCGTACACCGTTTTTCGTCATTGTCACTGGTGCGTCCTGAACTCTTTCTTCAATTTCTGTCCATGTGCCTTTGCGGGCATAAGAGCCAGTCCATCCGAAGGCACCGATGCGCATTCCTGCCACTGGCATTACCCATATACCTCCAATAAGGTCTTTCTGCTGATCTACGTCGGTGGTGTTGATTCCTTGTCCGTTGAACACACCCACTTGATAGTGCAATAGGTTTCGTCCGTTGGAGTTTGGAAGGAAGTCTCCCTGAATCTGAACACCGATGTCACGTCCGTTAGAGGCATGGGCTCCTGCTCTGTCTGAGAATCCCGCAAGTGCATTGACGTTCTGTGAATATCCCATGAATCCTTGATCGATAGGGTGCATCGGATTCTCGTAAGTGAATGGTCTTTTGAACTGACCAGCCTTTACCATGAAGAATTTGTACTTCTGCCACTCGGCGAAGAGGTCAACGACTCTCGGAGAAGACCCTAATGACGAGGTGTTGCCATTAAACTGGATCTGTGCTTTCCAATACCAGTCATTCATTATACGTCCGTCGAGTGATATACGCGCCAACCTCAAAGTGAAGGCGTTTGACTCGGAGCCTTCTTGAGTGTTTGCCTGATACTGAAGCATACCATATCCACTTAGTTTCAAGTCGGTGATCCATGATGGAATCTTAATGCCTTTACCATCGTCTTTCTTGTCTTGTGCGTATGCACCCGTTGTCATGAGTGCGAGCATTGCACAAATATAAAAAATCTTTTTCATAATTATTGTTTGTTTAATATTATTGTTCGTAAGATATATTCTCTGTTTTTGCTTCCAAAAGCACAACGTTCTCAACATGTGGCGTATGAGGGAACATGTCTACCGGTTGTATTTCCTTGACACGGTAGGCTTCAGATAATAGCTCTAAGTCACGTGCTTGGGTAGCAGGGTTACATGATACATATACGATGCGTTTAGGATGAGCCTTCAGGATAACCTTGACCACATCTTGGTGCATGCCGGCTCTTGGTGGGTCGGTAATGATGATGTCGGGGTGACCGTGTTCCTCTATGAAATCTTCTGTCAGGATGTCTTTCATGTCCCCGGCGAAGAACAGCGTGTTGTCGATACCGTTGATCTCTGAGTTTATTCTTGCGTCCTCAATGGCTTCCGGGACATATTCTATTCCGATGACCTTACTTGCGCCCTTTGCAATGAAGTTGGCTATGGTTCCAGTGCCGGTATAAAGATCATATACCAACGGCTTATGCTCATCGCTTATGCCATTGAAGGCGAGAGTCCTTGCCACTGTATACAGATGAAATGCTTGCTCAGTGTTTGTCTGGTAAAAACTTTTCGGACCAACTTTAAAGCGAAGGTCTTCCATCAGCTCATATATGAATCCGCTTCCTTTATAAGTCATGATTTGTTGGTCGCCTATGGTGTCGTTGCACTTCTGGTTGTCTAAATACAAGAGAGTGCTTACTTCAGGGAATCGCTCGCAAACAAACTGAAGCAACTCTTTGGCGCGGTCTTTGTCTGCTGACAGTGTTTCTGTTGTGGAATGGTCGAAATGGAATTGTATTATCACCATCCACTCACCAGAGTTGGAGTTACGTATGATGATGTCTCGAAGCAGACCTTTTTGTGTTTTCAGATCGAAAAAGGTTAGTGAATGCTCTATGGCATAATCATATACCGCATTACGTATTTGGTTATGTAGATTATCCATAAGTACGCATTTCCTGATATGATAGATCTTGTCGAAGGCACCGGTGATATGAAATCCGCAAGCATTCATATTGTCGAAAACTTCTCCAGACTCTACTTGCTCCTTTGTGAGCCATTTCTTGTTAGAGAAACCGTAGTCAAGTTTATTGCGGTACTCATACTGTCTGACGCTACCCATGATAGGATGAAATATGATTCCGGTAGCATCGTCGCGTTTGTCTCTTTCTTCGGGAAGGCGCAAGTGTCCTATGCGTGTCAGCTGGTCGTACACTTGTCGTTCCTTTGCCTTTAGTTGCTCTTCGTATGGGAGATTCTGCCATTTGCAACCTCCGCAAATGCCAAAGTGCTCGCACCTTGGCTCCGTCCTGGTCTTGCTATACTCTATAAACCGAATTACCCTTGCCTCGGCAAAGTTGTGCTTCTTACGTGTCACCTGAAGGTCAACGATGTCGCCTGGAACGCAAAATGGGACGAATACCACAAGCTGACTCTCGGGTGTGCCGTCATGTGCCGGGATAGTGACACGCGCAAGTGCTTTGCCTTCTGCGGCTATGCCAGTGATGATTACACCCTTAAAGACTGGTAACGGTTTCTTGTTTCTTGCCATGTTTATAAGGAAAGAACTCGTTATGTTATTCTATTATTATTGTTAAAGATTCTATGGCCTTTATTGCACGGCAATCTTCTGCTTATTCCTGATGTAGATGCCTGGTCGCAGGTTGTTGACCGATTTGCCTGCATATCTGCCATCGAGTGTGAATATCTTGTCGTCGCCAGCTTTCTGGGTATTGTCTTTTATTCCTTCAATGCCTGTTATTTCTTTCTCGAGGAAATTGAACGAAATCACCCTGTTTTTCTCTTCAATGTTATATATAGGCTTTTCAAGTTTACTATTGTTGAGAGTGATGTATGGAATCTCGGTAACACCGTTCATTCCAGGATACGGGTCGGCATAATGGCTGCCAATATACTCGTTCTGGGAGTAGGGCTTAGCGTCAGACTTGTCCGATACCTTTGAATAAACCTTGTATGATGTAATCAGGAGACTGTCTGCGGGAACGATGGTGATTCCTGGCTTTCCTGCGGTGTTGTTGGGATAGTCAAAAATATTGACGGCAGACTTGTTGTAGTCTATTCGGTATACTAAAAGACCATGTCCAAGCACGCTCCGAGCCCATCCCAATCCGGCGGTATAGGTGATCGCGCCTGTCTCTGGGTTGACGTTTGCATTCATTCCCTGGACATTGTGCAATATGACATATTCGCCATTCTCTCCAACTACTTTTAATGCCTCGTCGGGCTGAAGCTCCACATGAGCGGCGTCGGTCAGCTCCTCAATCTCTGTCCATCCCATCACTTCCTTTTCCCAAGGAATATATGGTGTGGGAGTGTAACCATTGTCGGTGTATGTGCCTCCGTCCATCAGGTCCCAGAACTCCATTGCCTGGTTGTCTAAGCGTGCTGACGCGACGGTGGGATAGTGGTCTGACAATCCTAAGGTGTGTGAGAACTCATGACAGAACAATCCTATTCCGTTGACTCTTCTGCTCGGGGGTGCCGACAGTTCCTTGTCCGGATAATAGTTTAGTTCATTGTTGATGCCATATCTGTTGACAGTGACATTATCCCATTTCCCAAAGTTGTGTGCTCCAGACTTAGGCCAGATGCAGTCTGATGAGTTTCCTGATATACTCTCAGAGAATCCGGCATAGATGATATATACAAGATCAGCCGTGCCGTCTTGGTTCTGGTCGTATTCCGCAAAATCCACTTCCTCGTCAACGGCATTGCAAGCGTCGGTTACCAAATAATTTACGTTGTCACTGCCGGCACCGTAGTGCGCACTTGTGTTTGGAAGGGTCACCGGACCGTATACGTCAAAGACTGGCGTGAACTGTCCGTTACTCATGTTGTTGAAATATTCCCTTACGCTCCTGTAGTTGCGGTCCTCACGGTTGCCGTAGTTCTTTAGAGGCTCCTGACTGTTGAGGTAGTCGTTGAACACATTCTTCGGATCCGATACGGTAAATGGTGTGTCGGTGAAGTCAACGAGTATCACGAGAGCCTTCGGCGAACCTGTATGTGGAAAGTATGCGGGTGAGGCGCTACCTATGGAGATGTTGCGCTTTGCAGCCATCCGTGCCTTGTTGGCGTCGGCTTTGCTATAGAATGCTTTTGTGTCCTGGCTTTTTACCATTCTCGCTTCCGCATCTGAACGCAAAGCTTTTTCATGTGCCAGCTGGCGTGTAGCAGTGATGGTTCCGTCTTGCTCAACGTTGGCGATGAAGTAGTCAAAGCCAATGTGTGCCAGAAGTACACCATCGGTAGTAGTATACCAGTGGAAATCCTCGTCACCATGTCCTATTACGGTTAGTGTCGTGCCGTCTGATTGTGTGATGGTCGCTGGCGTGGGGTCAGCCTTGGCAGCCCACATTATGACCGAAGTTAAGCAGCATGCTGCTAAAAAGATAAGTTTCTTCATATTTCAATTGTTGTTTTTTTCTTCTTTATAGAAGTATTGTCCTTTGTTTCGGGTTCTCTTTCCATATTCGATGGCGTGGGTAGGGCAATGGTGATAGCAGGCAAAGCAGGTCATACATCGTTTGTGCCGTTCCTGGACGCTCTGACCGTTGTGCTTCCATTGTGGCGTCATTCCTTTTCCTCCGTTTATGTTGCCTACTGGACACACCTCCGCACATTTTCCGCATCGTACACAACGGCTTTCATCTACATAGAAGGGTTTGTCTTTGATGAGGTGCTTGACGAAAAATCCTCCTACAGGATAGCTGAAGAACCATGGAATAGGACCTTTGTGCAACACATCGCTGTTTTGCTGCCTGTCAAGGGGCTTTCGGTCTGTTATGTAATTCGCATAGGCTTCCAAGTCGCTTCTCGCCAGTAATTTCTTACGTGTCTCTTTGTGCTGCGGATCCACGTCCATCATCGGGAGTCCTACGTATGACTCTGGCATGATGAGCGTGAAGGCTGCGTCAAGGCGTAACCCTCTTGCCGTAAGATCTTCATTCAAAATATCCATTGCCTTGCCGATAGAGTCACCGGCTGTGCATACGGCATACTGGTAGTGTGACGTGGTGTCGCACTCAAACCGTACGTTAGCTATGAAATCCCTTATGAGCTGGGGAGGTCTCCACCCGTGAATGGGGAATACCCATCCTATGCGCTCGTCATCTTTCAGGACGTATGGCTTGCCTGAATATGGGGTATCGGGAATAAAGACCAGTTCCTCTCCTGTTTTCGCAGCAAGTGTCTTTGCTGCCCATCGGGAATTACCTGTGCCAGAGAAGTAGAAAATCATGGTGCAAAAATACTGATTATTTCTTTAATATTCAAATTATTGAATATAATTCTGCATTTTTTCGATATTTTGTTGGTCGTTTGCCAGAATTTGTTTATTTTTGTGGCAAGTCTAAGGCTATGGTTTACAATCTGATAGCTATGTTGAATATATTGGTTGGTTTTTATGTTTAGGTCGAACACTACCTGGCAAATGTTGCCGTTGGTGCGTATAGCCGTCGCTCTTATTGGTGGTATATGTATTGGTGAATATGTTTCTATAGGGCTGCTGCCTTCTGTCGCTTTGGCGTTGTCGGCATTGGCAGTGCTTATTGCCTGGATTGCGGGCAGGAGACGGCTTGTCTATGCTCAAAGCGTGATGGTCATACTGTTGACCGTTCTCTTTGGCTTGTCTGTAATGCTAATCTATAAAAGGACGCAAAGGAAAGCCCTGCCTGACGGAATAGTCGGGTATGAGGCGGTGGTGGCGTCGGAGCCTGTTGTTAGGGGAAAGGTCGTAATGGTTGACTTACTTGTGGCTTCGGATGGCGGAGAGGCTCTGCTCGTTCGGGCGTCAATCCTTAATGACTCATTGTCTGAGGATTGTATGGGGGTGCAGCTTGGTGACGGAATAATTGCGTATTCGGAACTGAGACTTCCAGAGAGTCGTGGAGTGGCAGGTTTTGACTATGGCTTATGGCTCGTCAGACATGGCTATAATGCTCAAACTTTTATATGGAGAGATGCTTGGAATAAGGTAAGTGTAAACATGAATTATCTTTCCTTAATACAAAGAGTTAAGCTTTATGCGTTAAAGAATCGTAAGAAGATGACAGACAAGCTTTCCTCGTCTTTGTCAGACAGGTCTTCTATGGCTGTGTTTATGGCAATGACATTGGGTGATAAGTCTGCGTTGACAACGGATCTCAAGGAAGAATACTCCATTGCTGGAGCGTCGCATGTGTTGGCGTTGTCGGGATTGCATATGGGTATTCTTTATGGCTTCTTGATCTTTTTCCTGCGAGGACAAAGGAGGCGCTGGTTTGCACAGTTTCTGTTGCTTACGACTATATGGACTTATGTCCTGTTGGTGGGCATGGCTGCGTCTATTTTGAGGGCGGCATTGATGCTTACTGTGTTTACTGTTGTCAGGATGGTGGGGCGTGAGAGTCATTCTGCCAATACGCTTGCGTTCTCTGCGATAGTCATGCTTTTGGCTAATCCGTCAGCGCTCTTTGATGCTGGTTTCCAGATGTCTTTCATGGCTGTGCTCTCCATCTTGCTTTTTGTCCCGTTGCTCAATGGCTTCATGCCGGCATTGGTGCGACGTTACTATATCCTTAGAAAGGTGTGGGATTTGTTAGCGGTATCTTGTGCCGCACAGGTGTTTACCGCACCAATTGTGGCGTATTATTTCGGCAGGTTCTCCACATATTTCCTTCTGACAAATCTGTTAGCGATTCCTTGCGTCACCGTAGTGCTTTGTCTGTCGTGCGTTCTTTTTATGTTATATTGGTGGGATGGGGCATGGGGAATCTTAATTGATATATTATCTGTTGTTATGCGATTGCTAAATGACGCTCTCAGCTGGGTTGCTTCTCTGCCCTTTGCCAGTATAGAGAACTTACATCCAACAGTCTTGCAAGTCTTTCTGTTAGAGGTACTTCTCTTTATTTGTTGGAGAATATGTAGAATGTTTACACCTCATTAATCTAAAGCAAATTTATTAAAGATGTATAAATTCTATTTTCAATCTACTCCTTTTATAAATAAATCTTTGTATATTTGCATTTCAATCTTTATGCTAATATATAAAGATAGTTGTTTATTGAGGTCGACACTAAGAAAAATATTATATGATAATTAGATGAGTGTATGATTAAATATCAATTCTTTCCACGTTCAAGAGGGCTGAATCACCAGATGCAGCAAATTATAGATTGCTTTTGCAATGTTAATGATTTTATATCCTCTGATAACTGTGATTTGAAAAGCAACGATGTACTTGCTGTTCTACGTCCACATCTCGAACAATTGGGCTTTGTCGTTGAGGCTGGTAAAACCAAGGAACAGAAAATCGATGTTCCTGTGCTTTTCGGTATAAATAATAGGATAGACAAATCTTTTTATGCAGATGCACTGAGCAAAGATGGGAAAATTGTAATGGAGGTCGAAGCGGGACAGGCAACAGAGAACCATCGTTTCCTGAAAGACATTTTCGAAGCCAGCATGATGTTTGATGTAGAGTATTTGGTGTTGGCAGTAAGAAACAGATATCGAACGCATAACGACTTCGATCGGGTTTTTAACTTTCTGGAAACACTCTATATTTCAAACAGAATTATTCTGCCTTTAAAAGGAATATTATTAATCGGGTATTAGGTTGTAAAACAGGTCTTTTTCAATACCAGATGTAAGAAAAAAGTATCCTGTTTGTAATGTTTCAAAAGTGAAATAGGAGTTGATTAATTTGCTGTTTGCTAAAAACTAATTTTTAAAAAACGTATTTTTGCGTCACGCGTCACACTTTTGGTAACTTTGTAATAAATTGCAGGATTTCTTTATATAAAGGCAGTTTGGGGAATTGAGGAAAAATGGGGTTACGATTTGGAGACCGTTCTCAATTCTACGTTCTGCTACAAATTGCATTCAATGAACTCCGACTTTGAGCCACCAGCCTTTTCTATGACTCTCTGTCGGGTGCAAAGGTACAACAAAAAAATGAAAGGACAAAGGAAATTCCTATTATTATTGAGTTTGGACGGAAATCTGTAGACATATAAACCAGTGGGCATATACAAAAGGTAAGAAATAAAGAGGGAATCTGTAGCCGACGTGTCAGCACAGACATCCTTTTTTCATCTGTCCAACACCTTTTCATCATTTCACCCAATCGGTATTCTTTACTACGACAGACGATAACATACGAAAGTCGTTTTTTTATTGGCGAAGCCGATACTGAGATGAAGTTTACGTCAGATAGTTTCCACCCAAAATAGATATTGCACGAATGGTAACTCTTTCGTAACTTTCACCACCTGTCCGAAGATTTCATAGCAGCATCATTGCAGTGGCCGTCTGCACGGCTTCCATCGAATTGTCAACGCTCAGTTTCTGGAGGATGTTTTGGCGGTGAGTGTTCACGGTGTGGATGCTGATGTGGAGCGTGTCGGCAATCTCCTTGCTGAGTAGGCCCTGTTTGATAAGCAGCAGGATTTCCCGCTCGCGCTTACTCAAGATATTGAAACGTTCTTCATAGAGAGCCAGTTTTTGCACGGCACCAGTCTCTACATTGATAATACTGGGATTGATGCCGTGAATCGGTTCTTGCTCTGGCGACAGTTCGTATAGGCAGGTAACGAGTCGCATTAGTCCGTCGGCATCGTTCATCTGGATGCGGGTCACATTATGAATATAGGTATAGTCGCCATTAGCCTTCTGCATCCTGATGCGGCAGGTGGCGTGGTATTTCAGCCGTTCCTCGGCCCTCATGTCATCCACCATCTCGAAGTAACGGAGTTCGAGCATCCGCTTGTCCACCAGGTCCTCAGGGTGGATGCGCCGATAGATGAAGTCCTCGTCGATGTCAATCAGTTCCTCCTCCGGCACCTCGCCGTGCAGCCCTAAGATGTCCACCAGCCTGCCAATGGCAAAGTAACTGCCGTTCGTGGCCAGATCGCTCAATATGGCGCACCCCTGACTGATGGCAGTCGATGCACCGATAAACCGTCGGCAGGCCTCGATGTCGCCTTCATCCAGTGCCGATAGCCGGAACTCATGCCGGTGGAACACTGTCTGTAACTCCTTCCTCAGTACATCCATATCCTCTACACTTTTGGTTATAAATCAGTATTGCACGGTTCAGGGAATCCTTGTACCTTTGCACCGCACTTTCTCAAGTGCAAAGGTACGAAATAAAAATCAAATCAAAACCGAAATATGGATAATACAACAACGACAAAAGGACAAACGATTGACAAGCACAAGTTTGTCACACCACCCAGACACATTAACTTCCATGCCAAAAGGCTTTTTGGCGAGATGGGACGTATCCTTGACGGGGCTATTGCTTATATAGACCTCAATGGTGGAGGGCCAACGGAACTGCACACCCATGAGCATGACCACCTCTTTATCGTGACCGAGGGCGAGGCTCGTATACAATTGGGTGACCGCGAGGTGATTATTGGGCAAGACGAAGCATTCCTCGTTGACGGGCATATTCCTCATGCCGTCTGGAACAATTCGGATGGTATCACCAAGATGATAGGTATTTCAGTCATAAAGTAATATGAGCAGAATTTTAATATTGGTGGGCAGTATGCGTCGAGGCGGGAATACCGAGATGCTGGCGCAGGCATTTGCGGAGGGAGCCCGAGAACATCATGAGGTGGAGATTATTTCTGTGGCTGATGTCAAGGTCAATCCCTGCATTGGATGTAATTCCTGTTTTAGCAGAGCTGGTAATGCCTGTTCACAAAAAGATGATATGACAGCGATATACGCAAAGTTGAGGCTAACGGATGTCCTCGTCCTGGCCTCACCCGTCTATTTCTACGGCATCAGTGCCCAGCTAAAGGCTGTAATAGACCGACTGCACACGCCACTTCGAAACCATTTCCCTATCCGATGCCTCGCCCTGCTGTTAGTAGGTGCGTCCACCCTGCCAGAACTGTTTGATGCTATCGTGACCCAATACCGGCTCACCCTCAATTTCTTCCATATAGAGGATGCTGGCATGGTACTGGTTAGGGGAGTAAAAGACAAAGGTGATATCAAAACCACGGATGCCTTGGAACGAGCATATCGGTTAGGACAAAACATTATAGGATAACTATTAATTACCAAGATTATGAATGTAAAACAAAAGAAAATGTTATTGACGATGCCAAGCATCATCCTTATGTCGGTCACATGGTGGCTCGTATTCTACAACCTCTGTCACATGCCAAAGGCATTCTGCTTGGCAACTGTGGCGTTCGTGATTCTCTCAGCTTTCAGCAAGGCGATTGTTCCTGCCGAGATGAAGAGGCCGAAAGACATACTGATAAGCGCTATTTGGGCTTTGGTATGGTTTCCGTGGCTCTGCTACGAACTGCTGTTGAGGCATGGAGTTTTAAGAAATGCTATGGCTATAAGTGTCTTCTGCTGTATGGTCTTGTCCACAAATGCGGCAGTTAAGATTGACCGTATCGAACCGACAGACTGGTATGTTGGGATGAAGAACACCTCGCTCCAACTGATGATCTATGGCAAGGATGTGCGTAATGCCAATGTCACGACAGACTATTCTGGTGTTGCCATCGACTCCGTCGTCCGTTTGGACAGTCCCAACTACCTGTTGGTCTATCTGAATATGGCAGAAGCCAAGGCAGGTGAGATGGTACTGAAGATAGATGGCAAGCGAGTCAGGTATCAGTTGAAGCATCGGGAGAAACGCGGCGAAGAGCGCATTGGATTTACCTGCGCTGATGTGCTCTACCAACTGATGCCCGACCGCTTTGCCTCTGGCATGGTGGAGAACGACCAACTGATAACGATGAATCCCTATCAGTGCGACCGCTCCAACCCCAACCTTCGTCATGGTGGCGACTTGGAGGGAATCCGTCAGCATCTGGACTACTTCAACGAACTGGGCGTAACCGCCCTTTGGTTTACACCCGTCTTGGAGAACAACTCACCTGACCGCGACGGTTCCAGCACCTACCACGGCTATGCGCCAACTAACTACTACCGCATAGACCCGCGCTTCGGCAGCAATGAGGACTATCGCATGCTGACCGATGAGGCTCACAAGCATGGACTGAAAATGGTGATGGACATGATATTCAACCACTGCGGCTTTGAGCATCCGTGGGTGGCAGATATGCCCTCATGCGACTGGTTCAACTGCCCGGAGTGGTTGACCGATGCAAATGGTGAACCGACTGCCAACGAGAAATATCAGCAGACGAGTTACCAACTGACGCCCGTCCGCGACCCATACGCCTCGAAGATAGACCTGCACGAAACGCTGGAGAGTTGGTTCGTGCCATCGATGCCCGACCTTAACCAGCACAATCCCCACGTGCTGCGCTATCTCATTCAGAACTCCATGTGGTGGATAGAGACTATAGGCATCGACGGCATCCGTATGGACACCTACCCCTACGCTTTCGGAGATGCCATGTCTGAGTGGATGCAGGCTATCAACGAGGAGTATCCCAACTATAACGTCGTCGGAGAGACGTGGGTGACGGAGCCTGCCTATACTGCTTCCTGGCAGAAGGACAACTGGCTGACCAAGGAGAACAGCCACCTGCCTACCGTGATGGACTTTGCTTTCTACGACCGCATGGTACAAGCAGCGGGTGAGAACACCAACGACTACGGCAAAGGCCTCAACCGCATCTATAACTCGCTGGTCTATGACTACCTCTATCCCAATCCGTCGAGTGTACTGGCTTTCATAGAGAATCACGACACAGACCGCTATTTAGGAAACGGAACGGATACTCTCGCACTGAAACAAGCGTTGGCATTACTGCTGACCATCAATCGCATTCCTCAGCTTTATTATGGTGTGGAAATCCTGTTGAATGGCACGAAAGCACAGGGCGACGGCAATGTGCGGCAGGATTTCCCTGGCGGCTTCTGGGATGACAGCCGAGATGCTTTTACAGCTGAAGGGCGCACAGATGCGGAGAACAGCATGTTCCGTTGGCTCAGCCGTCTGCTGCACTGGCGACAGGGTAATGAGATCATCAGCAAAGGCACAATGACGCAGTTTATACCGTATCGAGGCATTTATGTTGTTGCCAGACAATACCGAGGACGAACGGTTCTTATCATCCTCAACGGAACGCCCGACGTCACCACCTTGCCTGTCAGCCGCTATAAGGAAGTCATCGGACATCACCGACAAGGCCGAAACGTCATTTGCGGCTGTGCTGTTGATCTCAGCAGAGAGATAGAACTCCAACCCCGTGAATCACTCATCATAGAATACTGAATAGCGTATGAAGCCACTGATATTGAAACAAGACCTGCTGGCGGCATTCCATGAGTTGGGAATGCACGAGGGAATGACGGTGATGGCGCATACCTCATTGAGCAGTATGGGGTATGTATGCGGAGGCGCACCGACGGTGATAGAGGCACTATTGGAAACTGTTGGGAAGGAAGGGACGATTATGATGCCGACACAATCGTGGAAGAACCTTGATCCCGATGTGGGCGTGCATCCCGAAGTGAGCGAAACAGATTGGCAGATAATACGCGACTACTGGCCCGCCTACGACAAACGGACGACACCGACGCAGACGATGGGAGTCGTCGCAGAGTTGTACCGTCAGTGGCCTGGCACGCTAAGAAGCGACCACCCTGCCCGCTCCGTATCGGCTAATGGGAAGATGGCCGGCTTTCTTACTGGGCACCACGACCTGTCGAATATCTTCGGAGACGGCTCACCCATAGGGCGGCTCTACGACATCGACGGATACGTACTGCTGATTGGTGTGGGTTATGACAAGAACACCTCTCTGCATTTGGCTGATGCCCGTGCCGAATATAAGAGCAAGCACACCACGATAGAGCATAGTGCCATCATGGAGAATGGGTGTCGTGTCTGGAAAGCTTACGAGACGCTCTACGTCGATGGCAAGGACTTCACTCAAATAGGCGAGGCCTTTGAGCAGACGCATCCCGTCGCTAAAGTCCGGCTGGGGAATGCCGTACTCCGACTGATGTCTCAAAGGCAACTCGTAGACTTCGCCGTGAGATGGATAGAAGCACACAGAGACTGAAAATTCATCAGTTTTGGGTATTGCACAAATGGAAAAATCGCCGTACCTTTGCAGCGCAAATTCAAGATACATATGCAAAGAAGATATAAAAGACATAGGTTCTTGCAGAGCAAGCGGCCTTTGGCCGAGCGAGTAGCCATAGACATCCGTCGGGAGAGGACTTACAGCTGTAGGTCCTCTCTTTTTTCTGAACGGTTTTGGATATTGTTCATTTTTGAAGAGATAGAGACTATGCAGATACAAAAGGAACATACACGCGAGCAGATACTACAGGCGGCAGAGCAGGCTTTCCACCAACAAGGCTTTGCCAAGACCTCGATGCGCGACATTGCCCGGCTATCGGGCGTGGGTGTGGGAAATCTCTACAACTATTTCCCAAAGGGTAAGGATGAGATATTCCGCCTGATAGTCAGTCCGCTGATACAGGACATGGAACGGATGGTTTACGAGCACCACGATGAGCGGCATGCAGAGAGGTACTTGGACTACTTGAGCAACGGAAATCCAGAATTGCTGGAATACCAGATGCGGGAATACCTCTCTCTGATGCGCCGCCATCGTAGCCTGATGGAACTGCTTTTCTTTCGGGCGCAAGGCTCGTCGTTGGAGAACTTCATGGACGAGTTTACCGACCGCTGCACGGAACAAGTGGTACGCTTCATGAAACGGGCAGCAGAACTGCGCCCAGACATAACGCCTACATGCAGTCCGTTCACTTATCACCTGCACACGGTGTGGATGTTCACCATGTTCTGCGAAATTATCAAGCACCGGCTGCCCCCACGGGAGGCGGAACGGGTGGTGCAGGACTATATCACCTTTGAATACAGCGGATGGAGAGAGCTTATCAGACGATAGGCTCTCTTCTTCGTTATGGCTGAATGATTTTGGATTTTGTTCACTAATAAATAAAGAACGTATGAAAGAAAAGAAGAAAAAGAAGGGACTCGCAAGGCTCATGGAGATTGCGGGTCAGAGAAAAGGGCTGCTCATTGTGGCTGGCACATTGTCAGCACTAAGCAGTGCGTGTATGTTGGTGCCCTATTGGGCTGTGTATGAAGTGCTACGGCTACTATTGACAGGCAATGCAGCCAGTGGCGAAATGGTGCATTGGGGCTGGGTGGCCTTCGGTGGACTGGTTGCAGGGCTGGTGCTGCTATATCTGGCACTGATGGCGAGCCACGTGGCGGCGTTCAACGTGCTCTATGGGCTGCGCATAAGGATAACAGAGCACATAGGACGGCTGTCGTTGGGCTACCTGAACGGCACCACGACGGGAGCCATCAAGAAGACGATGGAGCAGAACGTGGAGAAGATAGAGACCTTCATTGCCCACACCATCCCCGACCTCGTGGGCATCGTGGCTACGGTGGCGGTGACGCTTGCCATCTTCCTGTCTCTCAATGCTTGGCTGGCGCTGGCGGTGCTCTTGGTGGTGCTGGCCCTGTGGCTACAGTTCTCAGTGTTCATGGGCGAAAAGACCAAGGAGTTTGTACGGCTCTACTACGACGCACAGGAACAGATGTCGGGTTCTGCCGTGCAGTATGTCCGTGGTATGCATGTCGTGAAAATCTTCGGCCAAAGTGTCGCCAGTTTCCGTCAGTTCGGCCGCGAGATAGAGGCTTACAAGACGTATGCCTTGGGGGTCTGTGACACCTACGAGCGTGGCTACTGCCTGTTCAATGTCGCACTCCAATCGGTGGTGACGATGGTGCTGCCCGTTGGCATACTGTTGTGGCAGGGCGACGTGGCCTTTGCCGCCGTCTGGCTTTTTTTCATTGTCATGGGGCCGGGAGTGGCTTCGCCTGTGTTCAAACTGATGTTTCTCGGCAGCAGCACACGGGAGATAGACGAGGGAGTCAGCCGTATTGATCGTATTCTGGAACGCCAACCGATAGCGGAAGCCACAGAACCGAAAACGCCCAAGAACTACGACATCGAGTTTCGTCACGTCTCGTTTGCATACGAGAACGGACGGAGCAGCGAGAGCCATACGAGCTTGCTCGGAGATGGCCGAGTCGTGACGGACGAAGGCGAAGCCAACACGGACACTGCAAGTCGTACAGAGGCACTGAAAGACATCACATTCACAGCCCACCAAGGCGAGATTACCGCCCTTGTCGGACCTTCGGGCAGCGGCAAGAGCACCGTGGCCAACCTCATCCCCCGTTTTTGGGACGTTTCTTCGGGTGAGATACTGATAGGCGGCGTGAACATCAAGGACATTGCCACAGACAGGCTGATGAACCTTGTCTCGTTCGTGTTCCAAGATTCGTTCCTCTTCTACGACACTATCTACGAGAACATAGCCGTAGGACAGAAGAGTGCCACAAAAGATGATGTGGAGCGAGCCGCCCGTGCTGCCCAATGCCATGACTTCATCATGTCACTCCCCAATGGCTATGACACCCGAATTGGAGACTGGGGCGTGTATCTCTCTGGTGGTGAAGCCCAGCGCATCTGTGTGGCTCGTGCCATTTTGAAGAACGCTCCCATCCTCGTGCTTGACGAGGCCACCGCCTTTGCCGACCCCGAAAACGAGTACAAGATGCAACAGGCGCTGGCCGAACTGATGAAGAGCAAGACCGTCATCGTCATTGCCCACCGCATGCAAAGCATCATCTCGGCCAACCAGATTATTGTGCTCCGTGATGGTCGCATCGAGCAGCAGGGACAGCACATTACGCTCTCCACTACAGAGGGACTATATAAGGATATGTGGAAGGCTTACACCTCCGCTTTCAACTGGCAACTAAACAATTAAAGAATCATGAATGCAATCAAGAATATCACCATCGGTCAGACCTCACGGCTGCACCGTCCTGTCGGCTATACTATGCTGTCGAACCTTATCAACATCGTGCCATTCTGCCTCAGTATTGAGGCCATTAACATCATCTTCCGTGCCTTCTCCACCAAGGATGCCGTGCTTGACACCCAGCGGCTTTGGACGATTGTTGGCTTGCTTGTCGTTTATCTCAGCGTGATGCTGTGGGCAGAGCGCAAAGCCTACCGCGCCAACTTCCGAAGTGCATACGAGATGAGTGCCGAAGGGCGCACCTCTCTGGCCGAACACCTGCGGCGGCTCTCGCTCGGTTTCCTCTCCCGTCACGACCCTGGCGACCTTTCGTCCATGCTTATCACCGACTTCGCGATGGCCGAGACTGGCATGTCGCACCATCTGCCACAACTGATGGGCGCTCTGGTAATGCCCATTCTGGCTTTCCTCTCGCTGGTGTGGATTAACTGGCGTATGGCGGTGGCTATGTTTGCCAGTCTGCCCTTTGCCTGTCTCATCCTGTGGCTGTCCACTTCCGTACAGAATCGTTTGAGCGGTGCACAAATCAATGCGAAGATAGAGGCAGGCAACCGAATGGAAGAATACCTGCAAGGCATCCGCGTGATGAAGGCTTACAACCTGCTTGGTTCCAGATTCACCCGTCTGCGTGATGCTTTCCTCAACTTGAAGCGAGCCGCCATCCGTCAGGAGGCATTGCTTGGCCCGTTCGTGCTGCTAAGTATTTCCATCGTCCGCGCTGGATTAACGCTCATGGTGGTCTGCGGTGCCTATCTGCTATTGAAAGGTCAGTTAGACGTGTTGACTTTCGTGATGTTCCTCATTGTGGGCTCCCGTGTGTTCGACCCGCTCACCTCCGCCCTCACCAACTTCACCGAGTTCCGCTACTTCTCTATTGCCGGCGGTCGCATCCTCTCGCTGATGAAAGAGCCAGAGCAGACTGGCACCCGACAAGCACCAGAGAGTGGTGACATCACTTTCGAGCACGCATCGTTTGCCTATCAAGACAAACAGGTGCTTCATGACATCTGTTGTCAGTTTCCCAAGAACACTCTCACAGCTCTTGTCGGCCCTTCGGGCAGCGGCAAGTCCACACTGATGAAACTCTGCGCCCGCTTCTATGACCCGCAGCAGGGAAGGGTGATGTATAATGGTGTGCCGATGAATCAGTGTGAACCCGAATCGCTGATGCGCCACGTCTCGATGGTGTTCCAAGACGTCTATCTCTTTCAAGACACCATCCGCAACAATATCCGCTTCGGTAAGTCTAATACTACCGATGCCGAAATAGAGGAAACTGCCCGCCAAGCCTGTTGCCACGACTTCATCATGCGTCTGCCACAGGGCTACGATACAATGGTTGGCGAGGGAGGCTGCACACTGAGCGGTGGCGAGAAGCAACGTCTCTCCATTGCCCGCGCTATCTTGAAGAACGCCCCCGTCATCCTGCTCGACGAGGCAACTGCCTCACTCGACCCAGAGAACGAGGTCAGCGTCCAGCGGGCCATCGACACGCTCATCAAGGGCCGCACCGTCATCGTCATTGCCCACCGCTTGAAGACCATCAGGAACGCTAACCAGATTCTCGTCCTCGACCACGGACGCATTGTGGAGCGAGGCCGACACGCCGACCTGATGGCAAAGGATGGACTCTATGCCCGCCTATGGAACATACAGGAGAAGGCATTAGGCTGGCAAGTATAAACTGATTTTATCCAATCTATTATGAGTCCGTAACAAATTCCGTTAAACGTTTGGGAGTGAAAGGGATATTATTTTCCTTTACACTCCCAAATCTCATTTACCTCAAATTCTTTCTTATTTGTTCGGACTCGCGCATCAGCCTCTTTGCGGTGCTGTCGTTTCGTGCTGCTCTCTGTTCCATCTCATAACGGCGGTGAATAGAGTCCTCGTAGTTGATGACGAACTGCTGACAATGGCGGATGCCTTCTTTATTGCCTGCCCAGACATTGCGCTCCAACCATATCACGTTGGCGTTGTTGGCGGGTAGTGTAGCACGTAACGCCCGATACTTCCAACCCGCTAATTCCAGTTCCTCTATCTTTTTTGACTGGTCGTAAATCTTGGTTGTCAGCAGGGACATACAAAAGAAAAGGACGGTGCCGATACCCACTAAATACCATGTTTTAGTCGTCAGGTCGTGGATGACTTTCTTGTGCTGTGGCTTGCTTATCTGTTCTGCAATGGACCGGCGTAAGGCTTGGATTTCTTCTACCAAAGCTCCGTCATCTTTGGCTGATAATACCTCAAACTTACTACTGATGGCATCCAATAGTTCTTTCTTGCTCTCTTTCTGACGGTCAGAGATAATCTTCAATACATCCCGAACAACACAAAGATTCCTGTTTGTCCGATTCACGGAATCAACTAAAGGCACTATAGCCTCAGCCAGATTCCCGTTGTCCTCATTCTTGCCCTGCTCAGTCTGAACTGGCTGTTTGTCTAACTTCTCTTCGATGCGCTCCAGGCAACCGAAGATGCTTTCAATCACTTCTTCTTTCATTTCTTGTATGGTTTTGATAATTATACATTCATGTTTACACATTATCTTAGAGTCTCGGCCCACGCTTCTTTTTCTTCCTCTGCATCCGTCTACGGAACTCTTCCTCGGCTGGGTCATAGACGGGATTGTTGGTGTCGAACAGACCCAAAGATGGGAAGTCAAATGTGGAATGGGATGTACTTTGATAGTCCTGATTAGGCTCTTGTCTGATATTCTCATTCTGCCTTGCTTGACCATGATTAGCGGTTTGCCTCTGTTCGTCATTCGCCAGCCTCTCGTTCAGTTTTGCATACGAGAACTGCCGTCCAATCTGTGAGCCTTTGAAACGCACACCGTCCTTGATGAACGTGATCCCGTCTATCACATCGTCGTTACCCCTGCGTCGTTTGAACTCCATTTCGACACCCTGCTGTTTCAGCCTGTCCGTGAACTGCTGCCAATTCCTTGCCCCCATTAAGGCGTTCTTAACCGCATTCTTTATCTCAAACTTCGTGCGTTCCGTATAGTGCAGCCGCTCCGTCCTCGTCTGTCCCTTGCCGTCGGAATAGGTCAGCCCGTACTTGTCTTTTAGTTGCTTGACAACCTTCTCGCTGCGCTTCCGCTCAAACTTGTCCGAGATAATCTTGCCGTTATTATCGACACGGTTATACACTAAATGGCAGTGCGGATTGGTCGTATTATGGTGCCTGACAAGGAGAAACTGCGTGTCCCTGATGCCCATCAGCTCCATGTACTCCCGTGTGATTTTAGTCATCATCCCGTCCGTCAGTTTCTCCTTATCCTCCGGTTTGAAACTCAAAGCTATATGTCCGACAGGCTTTGAACATCTCGGATTAAGCCCTCTCTGGTACTCGAAACTGTCCGCTATATTGCCGACAGAGCCGAGCAGCACACCGTCTGAGGCCAGCACCGTCGCATTGTCCTTACCCGTCACATACTGGACGCATCCACGGAAAGATGCGCCCTTCACTATCTTGGCTATCATCCGTTTCCCTCCCTTCCCTGTTTATACTCGCTGATAATCGCCAGAACTCTTTCCAATACCTCGTCCACCTTCCTGCTTGTATGGTAGAGGCTGGTCTGGTGGCTGAGCCTTGCCAGTTGGTTGAGGTTGTTAGCCATCCCTGCAAGTTCACGGTAGAGGCTTGCGTTCTCCGTCGTATGAGGCATCACGACTTCCGACTGCAGGGCGGACTCGCGGATGTACTCCGAAAGCCGTCGGTTTGCTTTCCTGCATCTTACCCGTAGCGTCTCGTAGTCAATCTTCGAGAATCTGACGGTGACGGACTTCGACCGTCTGCGGGCTTTCGGCAGTGTCGGTCTGCCTCCCTTGTGCCGTTGGCTGTTAGCCTCGGCTTCTGTTTCCTTTGTTTTTCCTGTTACCATTATTGTCATTGCTTATGTTGTTATCTGTGTAATCTTACGTCAGTAACCAAACCCTGAAATCTGCGACCGTCGGGAGCGGATTTGTCCCGTCTGAAAGAGCGGGCAAGGTAGTTTTCGGGTTACGAAAACACAACCTTGCTTGCTCTCGGAACTATGTTCTTCGACCAAATGCCGCTTTCAGCGTCAATGCCACTCCCTTAGTCTTTTGGTTCGGTCTTATCGTTCACAATTTACGCCACTGCTCGATGTCGTCTTCATACATGGTGATGTGGTGACGGCAGATGTTTTCAAGCAGTCCCGTGACACTCATCCGTCGCGTATCTGACAGGCGGAGGACAATGAGGTCGAGTTTCTGACGGACTTCCTCGCTGACGAACACGGGGCGGCGGTTGACGATCCTCGGCACCTGAAGGAAGGTGGTACGGTACTCATCAAGTGACAACTTGCGCTGCTTGCTGCTTATTCGTCGGACTGTTGTGGATGACGTGTCAGACGTCGGGGAAGGTACAGATGTAGGGGATAGTTCAGCATCCTCTCTAACGGCAGGGAAAAGAGATTCCTTGCCCTGTTCATCTCCCGTCGCCTCAGCCAATGGACTGGTGACCGTACTCCGAGCAGTAACGGGACTGAGTCCTGACTGCTCCGTTTGTTTCTTACTCTCAGAGGCTACGGGTACTTCACCTGTGAATGCCCTGAGTTCTGCTTCCGTGAAATTTCCATTTTCTTTCTTTGGCATTTTACTTTGCTTTTTATGTTACTACTATGGTCAGAGTATGCACTGCTGACCGATTATCGTGTGCAAATGTAATGTGCCTTGTTTATACTGCCAAGAGATTGGGTTTAGATGCCCCATTCTGCGCATGGTCTTGAAAAATCGGCTTTTTTCGGTAGCTTGTTTCTGCATTCTGCCAAGTGGCTATGCGGTGCAAAGCGGTTTTTCAGGGCTGGCGGTGTTGTCTGAGGCTGCTCTGTATTCTGTGCAACCATAGAGTGCAAGGCTCTGTATATATTATATGAAATGTGTAGCCGTTTTGTATGAGGGATGGCAGTCCCTCCGTCCCGTGGTCTATCCGTCTTGTAGTCCTTCCATCCCGTAGTCCATCCGTCCGTAGGTATGTAGGGCGGGACCTACACGTTACGGATGTTGTCACTGCATACACAGGAAACAAAGCATAGATTGTATCTACTCCCGATTCTGTTGTTATCCTTGGCCGTTCTGGCGTAGCGAATACAGGACAATGACAGCCAACTGCCTCAATTATTTGGCGGCCCGATATACAATGCGTAATTTCGCGCTGGAAATAAGGCAAACCCAAAGGCTGCAGACCGCCACTTACAGACAACCAGCCGCCACTTGCAGCCATAGGATGACATGACCTTTGGAAATGGAGACAACCTTTCTAAATTTGCAACTGCAAAAAGAAAACTGGCAGTGACAGGTGACATACGACGACACGGACGCGACATATCGTGCCATGAGTCTGGGAATCCATTGCCGATGGCTTGGAAATGCTGAACTTTGCATCGTCAAAAACGGGAAATGTGATGACAACTTGTTAACAACTTGTCAATCGGTCTCGTAAAGACAGGGTAAATTTGCACCGTCAAACAAAAAAATCGATGTCAACTTGATATCAACTTGACATTCGGTCTCGTCAGGACAAAGTACCTTTGCACCGTCAGAAATGGATGCGGAACACCAAAAGAGAAAGAAATGTTCTTCCAAGGTGTTAAAATGGTGGTAAGAAGTCGGAAACGGAATGCCTACCTTTGCAGACGGAAACGGGAAATCACCGAAAGAGAAAGAAAATTTCTATAACGATGATATAACGGTGACAAAGAGTGATAATAATAGTGCCTACTTTTGCAGGCGGAAACGAAAGATCATTAACAAGATAAAAAAAATATGGACGCAATTATTATTGAACGCAGTGCCTACGAGGAACTGCAGACGGGCTTCAACAGCTTTGTCAACAAAATGAAGGCAATGGCCAACAGGGGAACAGACAAGAAAATGGGAAAGTGGCTCGACAACAGCGAAGTGATCAGTTCACTGCACATCAGCCTTAGAACGTTGCAGACGCTCCGTGACAACGGGACGCTTGCCTACTCTCAGATTGAGCGTAAGATTTACTACAAGCCGGAGGACATTGAGAAGATCATGCACAAGGTGAACGACAGGAAGAAGGACGCCTGCTGGCGTACACACGACAAGGAGGCAAGACAGAGTAAGCAGTGCGAACAGGGACAGCAGAGTGTGTAATCTTTATGCAGCAGCCATGATGGATGAACTGATTATGGGCCGCAATGTCGGCGTGAAGAAGGTACTGGAGAGCATGAAGGATGTGCTTGCACTCTATGAGGACGTGACGGGCAAGTACCGCCCGATGCTGAACGGGGAGCGCTACCTGACGGACGATGAGACGTCAAAGGCGCTGAAGGTCAGCCGACGGACTTTGCAGGAGTACCGCAACAACGGGGTGATTCCCTACTATGTTCTGGGAGGAAAGATACTCTATCGAGAGAGCGATCTGGAGGCTCTGTTGCAAAGGTGCTACCATCCTGCCAGTAAGTCAGCAGAGTAGTAAATTGCCTGTAAGATTCCCTCAATGGGACTGAGAAAGCAGAAAGGCGGATGTTTGCCAGATTGGTGGCATGACATCCGTCTTTCTGCGTTGATAAGATATTCCTTGGGAGATTTACCCCTTTACTATATTCCGCAGGAAATCCACGTCGTCAACGATGATGCAGATGTGTTCGTATGGATTCCGCTCGTAAGCCTTGTTGGTCATGTACCTACGGAATATCCGTGCATTACGGCTGGGCAGTTTGTAGGTAAGGTAGAGTATCAAGTCCAGATTATAGACATCTACCGTCCAACCGTCTGCCTCATGACCGGGGAAGGGAATCCTTTCCGCCGTCTCATGCTCATATAACTCGCTCTTCTTGTAGATGGAGCGGATAGTACGATAGACTAAAGCCTCTGGGAGTCCGAACATGTCGGCTATCTCTTCCGTTGTCATCCACACGTCTTTCTGTGGCATGGTTACCTGACCGCCTTCGGTCATTCTGATGATTCCTCTTTTCATGGCTATGCAATTTTGATGTTACTGAATGATGCGTTGAGTTTGTCGCCAAGCATGGTCAGGTCTGCATTCAATTTCTGAGAGGTGATTTTCGCGTATATCTGTGTCGTGACGATGTTCGTATGTCCTAATACACGGCTCACACTCTCAATGGGCATCCCTTTTGAAAGCGCCAGCGTTGCGAATGAGTGTCGGCCGCAATGAAATGAAATCTGCTTTTCAATTCCACAGGCTTCCATGACCTTTTTCAGTTTCTTGCACATCGACCAGTAGTTCATTTTCCCGAATACCAACTTGTCTTCCTGCAGGTGTTTGTAGCGGTCGATAATCTGCAAGGGTACGTCCATCAGCTTCACTTGGAAGGGGATGCCAGTTTTGTGACGGTGGCCGATGATCCACTTGTCGCCGTTGATGTCCACGAAGTTGTCCGTCGTCAGTTCCTTCACGTCGATGAACGACAGGGCGGTGAAGCAGACAAAGACGAAGATGTCGCGCACAAAGGCGAGATTGTCATCCTCAAACTCATGCGTCACGACAGTTTTCAGTTCGTCTTCGGTCAGAAACTCCCTTTCCTTGCAGTTCGGGCTGATATGAAACTGTGCAAACGGGTTACGAGGAATCTTGCCGTTATAGTGCGCCCTCAATACGACACCCTTCAGCCACATGCAGCGTTGCCAGATGGTTCCGTTAGCTAATCCTCGGTCTGTACTGAGGTAGGCAGCGAAGTCCTTGATGAACTCTGGGGTAAGTTCCAACATGGATATATCTGTCCGACGAAGATTAGATTGCAAGAACTCAGCAACATCCTTTCGCGAGCGCTCCATTGCCCACAAAGTGCTGGCTACTCTGTCCTTTCCTACACGCTTTTTCTGATTGGCGATGTCCTTGTCGAAAGCACTCAGCAGGGTCTCGTACTCACTGCCAAAGCCTTGATAGGCATTGCGTACCATCTCTGCCGTCACGAAAGCCTCTCGGTCTGACAGGTGCTGATAGTGCTTGATGATCTGTGCCTTGATGTTGTCGAGGTCACGGTTAATCTGCAAAGCCTCCTTGCTTCGTCCCTTGGCACAGTTACCCTTCACGTCCCACATGTCAAGCGGGATGCTATGTTTGCAACTGAACTGGCTTTGGGTGCCATTGATTGTCACTCGTCCCATCACTGGAACAATACCCTGTTTCTCCTTGCTTTTGTTCACGTAGAACAAGATTCTGAAAGTTGATCTGCTCATACTTCACTTACGTTTTTTTAATTCCGGCTGCAAAACTACATTCTTTTTCGGAATCCATCGCTATGCAAAATATAGCAGTATGAGGCAGTTGAAACGGGCGGTGAATGATGCGCCGTTCTTCCCAAAATTGCGTAGCCGATTAACAAAGTTTAACCCGCCTCCCGACCTGTTTCTGGGGTTACGATTTGGCAACCTAACTTCTTCACCAATCCTCCCAATTTTGCGTAATCCCGATTTTTGAACTTCCTCGATTTTCCCCTAAATGCCTTTATTTACGGTCGAATTGCGTTAATCTTCCAAAATCCCTCGTTTGTTACAAGCTTTTTTCGTAAAGATGAAAGGAAAGCGAGTAAACTCGATTACCAGCCGTAAGGCTGCCAAAAAGAGAACCCGCTCGGTTGGATTTGCAATCATAAGCGTATTGAGTATTAGCATTTGTAATGCTAAAGACAGAAAACCTGTCACACTTGCGTCACAGGTAGCTCTTGCTTCGTAAACGCCTGATAATCAGAGGTGTTTTAATCCAAAAATAGCCGTTTTTGCTTAAAAACGGGCTTCACGAGTGCGTCTCACGTGCGTCACACCGCATTTTTAGCATATACCTGTGACGCAAATGCGACACGATACCCGTAAAAACGCACCATCCTGCACACACCTCCCACTCATCCAGCACTCGATGCGGTAATCGCCTTAGCGCTTTCACAAAGCGAAGCGACTGAAAGAATCTCCATTAGCATTGATATTGACATAGTAGAGCTATCATATAGAAAGGCTAAAGCATACATCTTCCATTCCAATATCAATGCTATGAGAAAAAAGTTGTTACAACTTTTCAAATTCTTGTAACAACTTTCCTCCAGAAGCTTTGCTTTTAGAATATCGCTCCGCCATTTTTAACCTCTAAACCCTCATCCCGCACAACCCATTCCCTCATCCCGCACTTGATGCGGGAGCTCCTCTAAACTTTACCCTAAAGTGTGACGCGTGACGCAAAAATACGTTTTTTTAAAATTAGTTTTTAGCAAACGCTCGGTTAGATTCGCTCAGTCGGGTTTGCTTCGCAAAGAAATCGTTTCTGTATTATGTTGTTTGCTTCGCAAAGTAACCGTGTCTTCAGTACGCTTTCACCAAGCGGAGCGACTGAAAGAGAACAGATTTTTAAGCAAATCCTTTGTGGTCTGATATTTATGTCATCAATTCTCAAGCAAAAGAGTCTGTTGGTTATGCAACTCAAAAACCAGAAGCTTTGTTAAAGAGGATTATTAAGGTTGCTTCCAATAAAGGTGACCTTGTCTGCGATTTCTTTGGAGGCAGCGGCACGACAGCTGCGGTGGCAGAGCGGTTAGGCAGACGGTGGATTACTTGCGATATTGGTAAGCCTGCTTCGTTGGTGATGCGCAAGCGATTTATTGACCAGGAGGTGAAGCCGTTCTTGTATCAGAGTATAGGCGACTATCAAAAGGAAGCGTTTAGGAACAACAAGCGTTATAAGCATGTGGGCGATTTGAGCCAAGTGGTGTTGGGACTGTATGGCGCTTTGCCCTTTACGCCAGAGCAGACGAACGACAGGAACTTCGGATATATAAAAGGTACGCGAACACTGGTGATGGTGGATTCGCCAAACCGATTGACAACCGCAGCCACCATCCGCCGTGCTGTTGAGGCGAAAGCCTCATTGCTTGGAGGTGACTGGGACAAGGTGGTCGTTTTAGGTTGGAACTTTGCGTTCGACATTTCACAGGCAATTCAGAAATATGAGGCTTCGAAAGTGGAAGTATTAGTTATTCCATCAGACCTGTTGGATAAGCTGGCGAAGAAAGGCTATAAGAAACTGATTGACGACAGGTCTGTTCGTTTCTCTTCCCTGCAATACTTGGTGGCGAAACCATTGGCGGTGACACCTGCAGGAGAGTTGGACGAGATAGATGTGGAGTTGGAGAACTATGTGCTGCTGTCGCCAGACAATATCCCCTTGGATGATAAGGACAAGGAAAAACTGCAACAGGTGTTGGAGCGTGACCCGCTGAGCCTGATAGAATACTGGAGCATAGACCCCGACTATGACGGCATTACGTTCCGCTCTACTTGGCAGGATTACAGAGAGAATATTGAGAACGACAACGACCCACTGCACTGTGTCTATAAGACCCGTTTGCGAGTGCCTCATAAGTATCACACTCACCCAAAGGCTCTTCGGCTTCAAAAGAAATAAGATAATGAATGTTGAGACTGGTGGCAAACATAAAATCGCCATTCGGAGCATAAAAAACTTCGTATGGCGACAGAGCGTTGATTTCTTCAAGGGAAAGCTGAATCATAGCGACACTATTGTACCTGTAAGTCCCATTTCCCTAAACTCTCTTTCCATGCGCTCTTCAGCAGCATGCTTAATCTCCAACGAGCGTTTAAAGCGTGCCAAAGCCTCTTCGTATGTTATTTTTTTCTTTTCCATGATGATTACCTGTTATTAATTTATTGCAAAGTTACGATTATTTTTCAAAACCACAAATAATTAAATAAGAAAACATGAATATCAATCAAAATAATGCTTCACTTGAACTTGCCAAGCGACTGAGCAAAACGGTGAATGATGCGTGGGAGAGTGGCGAACTGTTAGAGCAGGTGACTCCGACAACGCAAGAGTTATTGAAGTTCTGGTTTTCTGAGGAATACTGTTCATTAAGAAATCGCAACTTCCATGCAGGGCAGCGGCAGGCGATCCTCAATATCATCTATCTGCACGAAGTGATGGGTGTGAAAAATGTGTTGGACTACTACCAGCAACTGACGCCAGACCTGATGCCCGTTGTCGATTTGGGAGCATTGGGGCAGCAGAAATATCAGATGCCCAAGTATGCTGTGAAGATGGCAACGGGAACAGGAAAGACATGGGTGATGCATGCCCTGCTGCTGTGGCAGATGCTGAATGCCAGACATACAGTTGGAGGGGATTTAAAATCCCCGACTCATGAGATGGGGATTTCAAATCCCCATCAACCCAAGCGATTTACGAAGAACTTTTTGATCGTTGCTCCAGGGTTGATAGTGTATGACCGTCTGCTGGATGCTTTCTGTGGACGGATGCAGCGAGACAAGGAAAGGCTACGGGTAGGCGAGCAAAGCTCGGGAATGGAACGAGATATTGAGACCAATGACTTCTATCTGAATCAGGATGTGTTTATACCAGTTCACTATCGACAGGAGGTGTTTTCGTTTATTCAAAATAATGTTGTGACGAAAGATGAGGGTGTCGGACGCAAGACAACAGGCGACGGACTGATAGCCTTGACGAACTGGCATCTGTTCGAGAATCAGATAGAAGAGTCTGGGATTGCAAATCCCCTCCAACCGTTGGATGTGCCTGGCATCATCAACGAACTGCTACCCATCCGTCCTGACAAGGCTGCTGGCAATGATCTCGGCATGCTAGACCGCCGATACCTGAGAGGCTCAGAGCTGGAATACCTGGCAGGACTAGAGGACATCATGGTCATCAATGATGAGGCTCACCACATCCACGAACTGAAACGAAACGGCGAGATAGAGGAAGTGGAATGGCAAAAGGGTCTGAATGCTGTTGCAGAGAAGAAAGGTGAACGTTTCTTCCAAGTAGACTTCTCTGCTACGCCCTACGACCAACGAGGTTCTGGCAAGAAAGCGCAGAAGTGCTATTTTCCTTATATCGTTGTAGATTTTGATTTAGCAACTGCCATGCGTAAGGGTTTAGTAAAGACATTGTTGTTGGACCGCAGGCAGGAGTTGACGGAACTGAAAGACTTAGATTATAAGGCTGTACGCAACGAACGAGGTAAGGTGTGCGACTTGAGTGACGGACAGCGGTTGATGCTTCGTGCGGGGCTGGCAAAACTGAGGAAATTGGAGAAGGAATTTACAGACGTCGATGCAAAGAAGAATCCTAAGATGCTCGTTATCTGCGAAGACACATCGGTGGCTCCTTACGTTAACCAGCTGATGCTGGAAGAAGGGCTTTCGCAAGACGAAGTGGTCACCATAGACAGCAATGCGAAAGGAGACGTGTCGGAGGCAGAATGGAAGGAAACAAAAAAGAAACTCTTCGACATAGATAAATACGAAAAGCCCAAAGTGATTGTCTCTGTACTGATGCTCCGTGAGGGATTCGACGTGAACAATATCTGCGTGATTGTTCCTCTGCGTTCCTCTGAGGCGCCTATCTTATTGGAACAAATCATCGGGCGCGGTTTGAGGCTGATGTGGCGTGAGCCTGAGTATCTAAGCATCAAGGCAGACGACCGTAAACGAGTGCTCCAACTGCATAGCCTGCCCAGAACCTATATTGATATGCTGAGCATCATAGAGCATCCTGCTTTCATTCAGTTCTACGAAGAGCTGTTCGCTCAAGGACTGGCTGTTGAAGATACTGGCGAGGCAGGCGAAGGAGGTTCTACGGGCGACCTTATCAAGGTGGGATTGCGTGAGGATTATGAGCAGTTCGACTTTGAATGGCCTATGATAGTCAGAGAGACAGAGGAAGAACTGGAGGAAGTGGAGATTGACATTCGTACACTCCAACCCTTTACGGCATTTCCCTTGGAGAAGTTACGGCAGTTCCTGGCACAGGATGGCGAGACCTTCATCTCGCAGGAAGCCATCTCGAAGACGCAGTTTGGACGCTATAAAGTAACGGCCAATCTGTTTACGGCTACCAGCTACAATGAGTTCCTGCAAAAATTGCTACGAACTATTACACTTAGATTTGACAAAGGAGGCCCCAAAAGTGGTTATCCCAATTTGCAAATCAATGAGGCGCGTACCATTGCTGTGGTTGACCAGTATATCCGTACACGCTTGTTTGGTCAGCCTTTCAATCCCTTCAATGGAAGCGACTGGAAGATACTGTTGTCGAAGGATGCCATCGTCACCAAACATATTATAGAGGAAATGGCACGTGCCATCTTCAACATTCAGAACAATATCATGACGACAGACGCACAAGTTGTTCATACGAAGTTCTCGTCAGTGACGGAGATTAAGATGCGTGAGACGTATTCAGTGGAAACGCACAAGACCATTTATGAGCGGCAAGGCTATCCATCGCATGGTGGTGGACTGGAAAGGGCGTTGATTGATTTTCTTGACAAAGATGGTGACGTGGAACGCTTCTTGAAGATCAATGAAAGCCAACACTCGTTTGCCGTCATCTACTATATGCGGAAGGATGGTCTGATGGCTACCTATCATCCTGACTTCATCGTGGCTACACGTGAGAAGATTTACTTGATAGAGACCAAGGGCAACGACAGGATTTTCGACAAGAATGTGCGCCAGAAACAGACAGCGGCCGTAGAATGGACGCGCAAGATAAACGAGCTGAAGCCAGAGGAGCGCATGCACAGAGAATGGGAGTATGTGCTCGTCAGCGAGGACAACTTCTACGGGCTGTCAGCCAACGGCGCAAGCATCACCGACATCTGCGACAGGTGTAAGGTGTCGCTCTCAGCAGCGACGGGCGAATTGTTTATTTGAGAGTGCATAACAGATTTATCCGATGGCAAGGTAAGATGTTGATATGGAAAAGTCGGGACGGTTCTCGTGATCCACTGTCGACTCCTCTACCTTAGAATCCTGAAATAATCAGTCTCGTCTATCACCTCTATGACCTGACCTACGATGAAGTCTCATTGCAGATCCAGAGACACCCATCACGAGAGGAGATTACTATGCCTAGGAAAATGAAGCGAAAAAGAGGAGTGCATAATTATATTGCCTTTAGCGTAAATGCCATATCAAAGTTGTTATACATATTATAATTAAGGTGTATCTTTCCCCCTTTTTTCTTCAGTTTCCTTGATTTAAGTCAACAATTCTATGTTTTAAGATTTATTTGCAAAAAAAGTCATTTAAAAGTTTGCTTGTTTGCTGAAATAGTGATACCTTTGCATCCGCTTTTGGGACGCGCCGTTCTCCGGCGCTGTTTTTCACTGGCGCAATTTGAAAGAGTTCTTTGAGAAATTTGCATAACAGACAACAAGTACAAGAGGCGGGCGCGCGCTCCGAGTTATTTCGGTAGCGTCGCGTCTGTAGACGAACCGTCAATGATGCGTCCGCTCAGATTTGCGGGCGTTGATCGGGTGTAGAGATACGAGGACGTTGGACCTGGGAGAGACCGGACAGACACTTTGAAGAAATATGAATTTACAACGGAGAGTTTGATCCTGGCTCAGGATGAACGCTAGCTACAGGCTTAACACATGCAAGTCGAGGGGTACCGGGGGGAAGGCTTGCCTTCCCTGCCGACGACCGGCGCACGGGTGAGTAACGCGTATCCAACCTGCCCCATAGTCAGGGATAACCTTCCGAAAGGGAGCCTAATACCTGATGTCGTGCGATGATGGCATCAGAGCCGCACGAAAGACTCGTCGCTATGGGATGGGGATGCGTAGGATTAGGCAGACGGCGGGGTAACGGCCCACCGTGCCGTCGATCCTTAGGGGTTCTGAGAGGAAGGTCCCCCACACTGGTACTGAGACACGGACCAGACTCCTACGGGAGGCAGCAGTGAGGAATATTGGTCAATGGGCGTAAGCCTGAACCAGCCAAGTAGCGTGCAGGATGACGGCCCTACGGGTTGTAAACTGCTTTTATGCGGGGATAACCGGCGCCACGCGTGGCGTCCTGCAGGTACCGCATGAATAAGGACCGGCTAATTCCGTGCCAGCAGCCGCGGTAATACGGAAGGTCCAGGCGTTATCCGGATTTATTGGGTTTAAAGGGAGCGTAGGCGGTGGCTTAAGCGTGTCGTGAAATGCCGTGGCTCAACCATGGCACTGCGGCGCGAACTGGGTCACTTGAGTGTGCTGAAGGCAGGCGGAATTCGTGGTGTAGCGGTGAAATGCTTAGATATCACGAGGAACCCCGATTGCGAAGGCAGCCTGCCGCGTCACAACTGACGCTGAAGCTCGAAGGCGCGGGTATCGAACAGGATTAGATACCCTGGTAGTCCGCGCGGTAAACGATGGACGCCCGCTGTCGGTGCCTGGCATCGGCGGCCAAGCGAAAGCGTTAAGCGTCCCACCTGGGGAGTACGCCGGCAACGGTGAAACTCAAAGGAATTGACGGGGGCCCGCACAAGCGGAGGAACATGTGGTTTAATTCGATGATACGCGAGGAACCTTACCCGGGCTTGAACTGCAGCTGAACGATTCAGAGATGATGAGGTCCTTCGGGACAGCTGTGGAGGTGCTGCATGGTTGTCGTCAGCTCGTGCCGTGAGGTGTCGGCTTAAGTGCCATAA